>ERZ778516.903-NODE-903-length-24008-cov-5.010437_pt1 | contig 24008 bp, 10 predicted proteins | sample MGYA00510342_ERZ778516 | MGnify/ENA primary metagenome ERZ778516 (study PRJEB29527, sample SAMN07138961) | mouse gut metagenome | material: feces | host: mouse | place: China:Nanjing | collected 2016-01-25 ... | reverse complement strand
AATGTGTTGAAATTCTGCATATTGGCTCATATGACAATGAACCATTCTCTTTTGAGCAAATGGATAAATTTGCAGAAGAAAATGGTCTGCAACGCATATCAGATTGTCACAGAGAAATCTATTTAACTAATAGAACAAGAGCGGATAAGCTTAAAACAATTTTGAGGTATAAGGTAAATTAGCAAACAGTAAATCTATCGAATCAGCGGCAAGAATATAAAGCTATATTTGACAATAGTTTTGGTTTTGTAATCAAGGGGCGACGACTTAAAATGTTGTTGCCCCTCCGAATTAAAATTGCAACTATCAACCATGCACCACCCCATGTGGGAGACTTAACTTGACCCACAAGTCTTAAAACAGGTAATTTTGCACAAAATTAAGCTAACTTCCTGTTCGCAATTATGCTTACATTAATTATGGAAGAAATAAAATCAGCAAAATATATTTTTATAACCATAATTGTGCAAATTTACAAATATGGGTCAAGTTAAGCCTTAGCTAGGGGGTTAATTGTCTATGTCATGAAATCAGGAGAGATTGAATATGCACAGTATAAAGCGGGCGTTTTTGTATGTAACGCGGAAAAAAGGAAAAACGTTTATTTTGTTTACCATTCTGCTGGTAATGGCAGTATTTGTGTTAACGGGGATTTCGATAGGGAAAGCATCGAAAATAACACAGCAGAAGTTGGGCGGAAAGTTTGAAATTGCAATTGATTGGGAAAACAGTCCTTATGTGATACGGGAAATGCTTGAGGATAGTGTGGATGAGAATGGAAAATGCAGTGTTAGCTGGTTAATTTATTCAACCATTCAGTTTACAACAGAGCAGATTGCAGCAGTCAGAGATGTTGCGGGAGTAAAATATTGTGATGCCGTAACAGAATTGCTTGTACCGTTTGAGGAACTTTCTTTGATTGCCGGGACGATTGGGACAAATGAAATGTACCAGAAACAGACAAAAGTACTGGGGTTTGGAAAACGGAGGAAGTGGTGCTTTTTACCTTTGGCGAACGCTCCTTGAAACAAGGACGGCATATTTTGCCAAAAGACAAACATACAGCGATTATCAGTGAGGATTTAGCAGAGGAAAGCGGTTTAAAAATGGGGGATACGATTACAACGCGCAAATTTGAATTGGAACAGCAAGGCTATACAGGAGAAGAAATTAAAGTGCAGATTATTGAACTATTTGCACCGAAAGAAGTGGAAGCATTTGGAGAGTATGTAACGACATATGACAGAATCCAGAATCGTGTGTTTGTTGATTTATAGACTGCAGTCAAAATCAATAACAGCGAACCGAAAAAGTTTTATGGTTTTGATACGTTAAATATTACCATAGACGATCCAGATCACATGGAACATATTATTACAGAGATTACGTCACTGCCGATGATTGACTGGAAAGGATTTACCTTTTATAGAGATAATGAAAACTACGAAAACGCCGCCGTATCGCTTACAATGCTTAATAAATTGATTGTATTGCTGCTGTGGGTGATTGTGGCGGTAAGCATTGTTATCTTAGTGCTGATATTAACGCTCTGGACAAAAAGCCGCGTTCACGAAATCGGAATCTTTTTTTCGGTTGGTATTTCCAAACGGGCGATTATTGGGCAGTATTTGGCAGAAGTGATACTGATTGCCGCAGTCGCATTTGGAAGTGCATATTTTATCAGCAATGCATCGGCAGAGCAGATCGGCGGATATTTATTGGAACAAAGTACACAGCAAAATATGCAATTCCAAAGAAGTTGCGGCTAAGGCGGATACCGTGCTAAAGATTATAGGAGGATATTTAAAATAATTTCTTGACAATACCGTTACCTGGTGATATCATAATAATATCAAATAAATATGTAAAAATATATTTATCATATTAAAACGCTATATTTTTACGCATAGTATTTAGAAGGAGGCAAGGGATATGGAAGAAAAAATGATTACAGGGAAAAAACATGGTATGGCGGCTTTGTTTGGAATTCTTTTGTTGTTTGCATTGTCAATTGCAGCGTTGATTGCCGGGGGAATGATAATTGACAGCAGCGGAAATCCTGTGCTATTTATTATAGCAATCTTTGGTTTGGGGGCGGCGATTATTTTATGCGGAGGTTTAAAGGTATTAAAACCACAGGAAGCGCTTGTGTTAACCTTATTTGGCAAATATATGGGGACGTTAAAGGAAGATGGATTTTATTTTGTCAATCCGTTTTGTTCCAGTATCAATCCGGCGGCAAAGACGAAGTTAAGCCAAAGCGGGGATGTGAACAATGGGGGAGTAGTAAACAGTGCAGCAAATGTATCAGCAGAAGCAACGAGCAAAAAAATCTCTCTTAAAATTATGACATTAAATAACAGCAAGCAAAAAATCAATGATTGTCTTGGTACACCGATTGAGATTGGCATTGCAGTAACTTGGCGGGTTGTCGATACGGCAAAAGCAGTATTTAATGTCGATAATTACAAAGAATTTTTATCATTGCAGTGCGACAGCGCCCTGCGGGATATTGTGCGGATTTATCCTTATGATGTTGCGCCGAATGTGGATACGACCGGCGATGGTATTGCAGACGAGGGAAGTCTTCGTGGTTCCAGTGAAATTGTTGCGGAGCGGATACGTGGTGAGATTCAGAAAAGAGTAGAAGAAGCAGGAATTGAAATTGTAGAAGCGAGGATTACATATCTTGCCTATGCAACAGAGATAGCGGCGGCAATGCTGCAAAGACAGCAGGCATCAGCGGTGATTGACGCAAGAAAGATGATTGTGGATGGTGCCGTTGGAATGGTGGAAATGGCATTGGAGCGCTTGGGCGAGAAACATATTGTGGAACTCGACGAGGAGCGAAAAGCAGCAATGGTGTCAAATTTGCTGGTGGTTCTTTGCGGAAACCGCGATGCACAGCCGATTGTTAATTCTGGCAGTTTGTACTAATATATTAGGAACTGTTCAGAAATTACTTGTGACAAGTAATTTATTAATAGTTTCTTACTATGCTAGATAAAAAAGTGCCCCAATCAAAGAAAGAAAGGAGTGCCTTATCGGGATGGGAGAATCGGGAAAAAAGCAGGTACCTCTTAGGCTTTCCACGAAATTGTATGATGCAATTGCAGCTTGGGCGGAAGACGATTTCCGCTCCGTAAACGGACAAATAGAGTACCTGCTGACAGAATGTGTACGACAACGCAAGAAAAACGGAAAATATGTTTCAGATGAAATAGACGTGCCGCCGGAATTGGATATTCATTAAGGGACACATTATATACTGCAAACCGCCAGAATTTACAGTGATGCCGTCAGGAAAGTATATGACTGGCGGTTCGCAGTCTGGTTGTACTGTAAATTTAATCGGTGTGCAGTATAAATTGCTATTGGATTAATTAAGGCTCGTGCTGTATTTCCCGCCTTTATGCCAAGTGATCGTCAGGGGCTGCAGGGAATAATCGGTTATGGTATATCCTGAATCAGTTAATGACACTGTAAATGCCGCCATGCCGCCTTTGATACAGGAAGCTTTTGGCTGAGCACTGATATAGTTTCCGATAGAATAGTAGATCAGCATTGGATGCCCGCTGTCGCTTTTTAATATTTTATAGGGCTGCAACGCATGAGGATGTGTGCCGACGACCACATCCACTTCACAGTCTAGGAAAATCTGTGTCCATTTTCTTTGAAAATCATCTATCTGCTGTGTATTTTCCGTACCCCAATGGGCAAAAACAATCACAAAGTCAGCGTTCTGTTTTGCCAGTGCAATATCGCTGCGGATTTGTGTTTCGCTATTGAATAGATGAACCATATAGGGCGTATTTTCTGGAAGCTGGATACCGTTGGTGCCGTAGGTGTAGTTGAGCAGCGCAAAGCGGATGCCATTTCGGGTAATTATCTCATAAGGACAATAATCCGTTTCATCGGTTGTCTGTATGCCAAGACATTTTATATTGTTAGAGGAAAAAAATTCCTTTGTAAAATTAACGCCGCTGCTTCCTTTATCCAAAATATGGTTTGTTGCGCAGGTAACAACATTAAATTTCGCATCAACAATTGCCTGCCCGACATTGACGGGCGTGCCAAAACGTGGATAATCGCTGTACTGTTGCGGATTGTCGGTTAGGGGTGTTTCCTGATTAAGAACGGCAATATCACTATTTTTTATAACATCTTGTATATTTTCATATAAAAAGCCAAATGTGGGCTCTTGCTGCAATCCATAGCGGTAAATCGGTTCATGGATAAGATTATCGCCAAATACAGTAAAAGACACATCTGTTTTTTCTTTTGTAAAGCCCCAAAAATCCCAGAACCAACTGCTGACGATTCCGTCTAAATCAGTTAGCCATAGACGGACGGCAGGGGCGGTTTCGCCGTTTGTGTGCATGGTGCGGGCTTGAAAACCGATATAGGAGGACATCCATTTTGGCTGGACTTTCGTATCCTGTAATTCATATACGAAAAGATGCTGTGACCAGTTTGACTCATCTTTTTCGATCCAAAAGGGCTTATGCCTGCCAAAGCGTCCGATTTTCCAGCAAAGCAGTATGAGTTCGTCAGTATTGTCGTTGTCAATATCACAGCATAGAGCCTCTTGTACTTTTATTGTATTCGGTGAAGTCCAGAGAAGGTTGCCGGAATGCAGAACTTGCACAGATTTATGGTTAAGTTGGATTTCATAGACACCCGATTGATCCCAAAATGTTTTATGATTCCATGTAATCCAGTGCGGGAGAAAGACGCCGTGCAGCCATAGGGCATAGAAAACAGCACCGACGCCAAGAAGCGCCGGCACGATAAACAATATTTTCTTGAATAATTTATTCCCAATGATAGCGGTAAGTTTCTGTCCAATCGGGTTTCTGGATTTGTTCTGGAACTTCATAATTATAATTTCCCTCGTCGTCCGCCTGCATACCAATATAGTGGCGCCACTTGCTGTCAGTCAGTCTGTCGTCAAGCGGCCACGGGAATTGGTAGAAAGAGTATACGCTGCCACGTGCGATTTTGAGTTTACCGTCCACTTTTACGACGACTTCAATGGCAGCCGGCCCGCCGGTAGCCATTTCTAGGACAGTGCCGTTGGGGTCTGTCGCAACATCTACAACAACTGCCGCTGGATATTCATCGGCAAATATATGTTCCGAATTTGCTTCATCTTTGATTGCGTCATACCAAAAATGTTCTAAAAGTCCTCCGTAGGTGCGGATAAATTCATATTCCTCGTCTGTCAGTGTTTCTTCTTGCAGTTCTTTGTTGGAAATCGTGAACAGTTGGTTTGCTATCTGTGATAGACGCGATAGGTTTTCTTCGTCAGCAGAATTTAACATACCATATGTTTTCAGTCCTTGTGCTGTCTGATCGGCAAGCGTGGCAAATCGCGTATAGACAACGGGTTCGGGTTCAACATAGCCCCTGTCATCGGGCTCTTCGTCATATCCGCCGCCCATTTCTGCCATAACCTGCTTGGAATACAATACCGTATCGTGTTTTAATTCTGTAAAACTTCCTGCGAAACATTCCAGATTTTTCTTAGCCCATTCCTCATTTTGCATAAACATGGGATAGCCTTCCCCTTTACGCTCCAGCAGTGGGCGCAATGTATTCAGCCAGTTTGCGTAAAGACTTGCAGACCACAGTGTCTGGTTATTTTTTGAGAATGCATTTCGCAGACGTTCCATATTTTCTGTGTAGTTTGCATAGTCTGCGGCACCGTCTTCCTGTAAAAGCTGTAATGCTAAATCGCTGCCAAGCGCTGCCGGTACATCAAGCACGTCCGGAAGCATACGCTTTAAGCCTTGGCTGTTTTCTTGTACATTGCTGTAAATAAGCTGCTGCATAATCGCTGCGTCGATACTAAACCGCTGTCCCATAAAGCGGAAACCTTTTATTACATTGTTCTCACCATCTGCAATGGGAATGGAATTGATTAAAGGTATCGGAAGCTGTGCTGTCATCATGCAAAACTGTGCAAATGCGTCAGTATTACCGATAAGCGCATCTACTGTAAAGGAATCGCCGTATATTTCTTTCAGAATTGGTGCATATTCACACACACTTAAATCGTCACTGGCGCCTGCAAAAAAAGAGGTTACAGCATAAATTGCCTGCCATAATTCATACGCTGTTGTATTATCAGTAAGTGCTTTTGTAATAAGAAGTGCGCTGCGGTTTAACGCCTCATTATCTTGCCGAAAATGGATTCTGCCATACCACATCATGGCTTGAAAATATTTTTCAAGTTGTTCAGAACCTTCATAATATCCGCGGGGGATATATTGGGAGTAATCTTCGGCATCTCCAGTAATTTCCGACAGCGCAATCCCGCCTGCTTCACGGATATTTGCGTATTCGGTCTGTACAATATCTTTTACATCATCAATCGGTACTGTATTTTCGTCAAGCAGCATAGCGCCAACAGTAAAAAATGCCACGTTGCACTTTGCGGCGCTTTCCCATTCGCTGTTCTTTAATATTTGATACTGCGCAATACTTTCCTGCAGCATTTCATTGCTAAGTGCAAGCACACGCTGCGAAAGTGCTTCTTTTTCGATATTTTTTAATAAATGGCTAAAATACAGGTGATAGGTATGCATAAGAGAATCAACTGTTACGAAATTTGGGATAAGATTATAACGGTTTTGTTCATAACCTTCAAAAAATTCATGTCCGCCGTTTTCACTGACAACAAATCCATTTTTTACCAATAGCGCTGTTTTTGTTTCATTATAGTAAAACTGCCATAAATTCTCAATATTGCTTAAATCGGGTTCAATAGTGTATGGTGCGACCCGCGGTGTGACGCTGGGAGCCGTACCGCCGGAAGAAGTCTGAATAAGTAAGGGGCGATTGCCGATACCTTGCTGTATGGGTAAAGCTGCAGCAGATTCACCGTTGTTGTCTATATTTTCTTCTATCTGTGATGCGGAGGAAATTTCTTCGCTTTGCGTTGTGGCGGGGCGCTGTGTTTGATTCGTCGCCGAATTAGGCGCTGCGCAGCCACCAATAAGATGCGCTGTAACCGCAGAGATTAGAATAAATGTAAGTGCTTTTTTCTTCATAAAATAGCTCCTCTCTTTGGGGTGAAGGAACTGTGTTATTCTCTTCTGCCCTCTATACTAATAATACTGTCAAATGGTATTTGTGTCAATATTTTGTGGGATATTGGCTGTAGATTGTAATTTAGCAGTTACTTTTCGCAATCACGCCAAAGTAGTGAGAATCATGTGCCAAAATGCTTGCCCTTTAGCGTTTTGTATTACGGATGAACGGCTATATTTCTGTATTTACAATTTTGACTGGGTTTGGTAAAATAGATATATTTTATAAGTGAACAAAGAAAGCAGGATAACAATATGGAAAATAATCATACAAATTGGAGCCAGTCTGTAACGGGTGTTGTGATAAATAATGGAAAAGTATTACTGGCAAGGCACACTTACGGTGCAGGAAAAGGTCTGCTTATTGTGCCGGGCGGTTATGTTGAATATGGGGAATTGCCGCAGCAGGCGTTAAAGAGGGAGTATCTTGAGGAAACAAATACCGTAATAGAGCCGAAAAATATTATAGCTGTAAGGTTTAATGCGCACGACTGGTATGTTGCATTTCGGGCGGAGTATATTTCCGGCGAGGCGGTTTCGGATAATGATGAAAACAGCGAGGTGGTGTGGCTTGCCGTTGAGGAAGCATTGTCAAGAGAAGACGTTGCGGATTTAACAAAAAAATTAATTCGATGCGCATTGGACGATCAAAGCGGTCTTACGCCAATCCCCTATTATGGAAGCCAAAAAAATGGAAAAGGATATTTGTATGGTGTGTCTTCGTCCCAACAGAAAAGTCTATTAGAAACAACATTAAATACCAGAGAACTTGGCGGATATTTGGCAGAAAGTGGACTGTACACACGAAATGGCGTACTATTTCGGAGTGACTTTATTAGAAATCCCAATGAACATGATATTACATATTTAAAAGAAAATAAAATTACAACAATTATTGATATGCGTGGCGCTGACGCTGTGCAGACCGCTCCAAGTCCTTTTGCGCAGATGGAACGATTTCAGTATTACCATGTTCCGATTGAGGAGGGCGGTAGTATACCAGAATCAGTTGCAGCAGTTCCTTTAAGCTATTTAAAAATTGCGCAGGCAGCAAATATATATCAAGTTTTTCGGTATATTGCAAATGCACCGGAGGGGGTGCTGTTTCATTGTGCGGCAGGAAAAGACCGCACTGGCGTGGTATCGGCAATTTTGCTATTGCTTGCAGGCGTATCCGATAAAAACATTATTGATAACTATATGCTGACAAAAGAATGTAATCAAAAACGTTTTGCCGCATTGCGGGAGAAATTTCCAGAAACTGATATCAATATTGTAATACCATGCGAGGACTATATGGTGCAGTTTTTGCGGCTGTTTCGAGAAAAATATGGCAGCGCAGAAGCATATTTGCAGGCAATTGGGATAACGAATAAGGAGATTATGCAGTTGAAAGGGAAACTGCTTGAATAACAAAAAAGGGGTAACAGATAGTCTATCAATGGCGGATGACGAGAACTGCTTGGATAGCAAAAGAAAGGGTAACAGATAGTCTATCAATGGCGGATGACGAGAACTGCTTGGATAGCAAAAGAAAGGGTAACAGATAGTCTATCAATGGCGGATGACGGGAACTGCTTGGAAAACAAAAAGAAAGGGTAACAAATAGTCCCTCAATAATAGATAGAGAGAAAGGTTAAAACGATTGATTGGTATATGTGCAAAGCGAGGGTATGGAAATGAAAATTTTATTGGTGGAAGATGATGTGGAAATCAGCGATATGCTGAAGAACTTTTTACATACAGAAAATTTTGAGGTGATACCAGCATATGACGGGGAGGAAGCAATTGAGAAATTTTTTGCAGACAGTTATAGTTTGGTGCTGTTAGATCTTATGATACCAAAGCGTAATGGAATGGAGGTTATGAAAGTAATTCGAGAAACCAGCATTGTGCCAATAATTATTTTATCCGCAAAAGAATCTGATTCGGATAAAGCGCTGGGATTAGGGCTGGGGGCGGACGATTATATTACCAAACCATTTTCTGTAACGGAAGTGCTTGCAAGGATTAAAGCCAATATCCGCAGGAGTACGCAGTATGTGTCAACAGCAAATTCCTTTGTGTCGAATCTATCAGCTACAGCCAATAGTATGATTGCAGCGAATACTGTTGCTGGCGGCAGCAGGCTGGCAGATGGCTATATGGGTGAAAATATAATTAAGAAGGGCTGCCTTGCGATGAACACCGATAGCTATTCTCTTGAAAAAAGCGGAAAAGCGATTGAATTAACAGCAAAAGAATTTGAAATATTAAAGCTTCTTATGAAAAATCCCAAAAAGGTTTATACAAAAGAGCAAATTTACTCTCAAATATGGGACGACGCATACCTTGGAGATGAAAATGCAGTAAATGTTCATATCAGCCGCCTGCGCAGCAAAATAGAGGATAATCCACGTGATCCCAAGTATATTGTGACGGTTTGGGGCATTGGGTATAAGCTGGGGGATATCTAATGAATGAAAGTATATTAATAATATCTCTGATAGCTGTAATTATGGTGCTATTGTGCGTGATATTATACCAGCAGTTTGCGTTTCATAAGGGAATGGGGAAAAATCTAAGGGAAATCAGCCAAAAAATTGCAGATATTTTGGAGCAGGACAGCGCAGAACAGATTATGGTTTTTACAGATAACAAAGAATTAATTTCATTGTGTGGACAGTTAAACTGTCTGCTGCTTGACCGTCAAAAAATCAAAATAGATTTTAAACGGCAGGAGGAATCATCCAAAAAAATGCTCTCCAATATTTCTCATGATATTAAAACGCCTCTGACGGTTATCCTTGGCTATCTGGAAATTATGCGCCTAAGCGACAAGGAAAATGTATCGCTGCAAAAAGTGGAGGCGAAAGCGCAGCAGGTAATGGAGCTGATAAACCAGTTTTTCACACTTGCGAAGCTAGAAGCCGGTGACACACAGATGGAACTAATCAAGGTGAATATCAACGAACTTTGTCGTGAAAATATATTGGGATTTTATGATATTTTACAGCAAAAGGATTTTGCCGTGGAAATTTCTATACCAGAACAGGATATTTCTGTGCTGGGCAGTGAGGAGGCGATTCACCGGATTTTGTCGAATTTAATATCAAATGCTGTGCGCTATGGAAGTGCCGGCGGCTATATCGGACTGACGCTGCGTGAGGATGAAACCTATGCATTTGTGGATATTGTGGATAAAGGCAGGGGAATAGAGCGTGCATTTGCTGCCAGCGTTTTTGAACGGCTCTACACAATGGAAGATTCCCGTAACCGCAATATTCACGGAAACGGGCTGGGACTAACCATAGCCAAAAACCTTGCAAACCAGTTAGGCGGTGATATTACTCTGGAAAGCGAGCCGAATGTGAAAACAGTTTTTACAGTGCAGCTTAGGAAAGTATAGTAAGGCGTATTATACTCACGAGCGATAAACTTTACCATATTATTTAAGATTATTACGCCCGTGAGTCGGCGTTATTGGCAAATTTTGGCGTTCGCCAGTATAAATGGCACAGCATTTTACTTGCCTAAATCTCTGTTTGCGGCGTTGGCATCAATCAAAAATCAAACAAAATATTTTTTGAGATAGCATCTTGGAAATAGTGGAAAACTATGGAAAAGATGCTGTTTTTATGTTGAAAAACACTTTCAAAGTATGGATTGGTAGTCCGTTAATGGCAGATAAGGATATTAAAATGTACTGCGTTAATATGTGCAATGTGTAAGCATATTTTGCATAAAAATGCTTTATTTTTTGTGTTTTGTATACATAAATACCACTAAACTGCTAGAAATAGGTGAAATATTTATATTTCTTTCGAGAAAATTCGTAAAAGTATTGACAAATTTGTGAATGTAAAATAATATTAATATACAACTATTAAAAGCATCTAAATTTTGGATGCTTTCGTTATGAATGCACATGGGCACTTAAAATGAAGGTTGTCGGCATAGCTGACGAGTACCCGGTGCGCGAGTAGGAAGTTCTACTCGATTAAAATATGTGAAGGCGGATTTCCCATAAAATCCTATTTCGCAAACAAAAAAAGGAAGGAAGGAAAAGGCATGGAAGAAGCAAAAAAACTCTGTAAAAAGAAACGCAAATTAGCAAAAAGCATTTTTAGTTTAATGTTAGTATTTGCTATGGTCATTTCCAATGTACAGATAGCACCGGAAGCATTTGCGACTGTATGGGCAGCGGAAAGCGAAACAGCAATATCCGGTGAAACGGCTGAAGCAAGCGAAGTCAGTGAAGGCAGCGGGCAGAATACGGAAGCCGCCCAGGACGAAAAACAAGCTGACCCCGCGAGCGTATCGAGTGGAGATGATAAAAATACTGGAACGGAAAAAACCGAAACAATAGACAAATCAAGTGAAAAAGAATCTGTAAAGTCTGAAGAAGCGGCAGAAACAGAAAACGTTCAAAAAACAGACGAAAAGACAGAGGAAACAGAAAGCAATCAGAAGACAGACGAAGGTAATAAGACAGAAGAAACAGAAAATAATAAGAAAACAGATGAAGACAATAAGACAGAGGAAACAACAGAAGAAAAAACAACAGCGGAAGATGAAACAAAAACAACAGATACGACAAATACAGAAACAGAAAGTATTACAGAAAGCACTGAAATTTCTGAGTCGACCGAAAACGCAGAAACGGAAGAAACTACAGAAGAATCAAGCAAAGATAATAATGAAGGCGATACAACTCCAGCAGAAGATCAGGTAAATGTGATTTTGCATTATAAGAATTCGTATGGATGGAGTGATGTTGCGGCGTACTTTGGAAAACACAATGGTGAAGGTTGGGATGGAGATGCACTTAGCGGAAGCTGGCCGGGAATAACCAGTGACAATCTGCAAAAAGATGCAAATGGATATTATACAGTATCATGTGAAATACCAAAAAGCAGTGGATTTATTATTATTTTTAACAATAACAACAGTGAAAGTAACGAACAAGCACAAGATATTATTATTCCATCAACGGAATTTACAGATGTTACTACATATGAGCGTTGGGTTTGGATAGAGAGATATGACGGCGCTGAACCACAGTATTTTCTTTCAACAACGCCTGTAATTAGTCCGGAAGTAAATGATGGAATTGTAACCTTCCGTTATAAGAACGAATCTGCAAAGTCTGTAAAATTAGCAGGAGAAATGACTGGATGGGCGGAAAATGCAATTGAAATGACGAAAGATGCAAATGGTATCTTTACCTACACAATGGAAGAAGCATTAACACCGGGGGAACATCAGTATAAATTTATCGTAGATGATAAATGGATATGTGATCCGAATAATGACATAGTAAAGAGTAACAACAGTATTGTAATGATAGAGGGAGAAGACCCCAATAAAGTCATTAGCCCTGAAGTCAACGGAAACAAAGTAACATTCCGCTACAAAAACAGCGAAGCAGAAAACGTATATGTACGCGGGCTGCAAATATCCGATTGGGCAGTAACCGATGACTATAAAATGACAAAGGATGAGGAAACGGGTATACATAGTGTTGAAATTGAACTGCCGCATGGCGGATATGAATATAAATTCTGGTATAAAGATAGCAGCGGTGCAGAACAATGGATAGCAGACCCCAATAATGAACAGGTTGTTGGAAGTACTGGTAACAGCTATGTTTTTGTATCGGGCAGCAAAGAATATGAATACACAATTCACTACTACAATCCCAATGCAGATGTTCCTACATCAGCAGCAGGACCAGATTTACATATTTGGGATGAATGCTCTCCGGAAGATATGGTAGGAGATTATAAATTTACAGAGATTACAAAAGATGCGGAAGAAGAAGGAAAGACATGGCTGACAATGAAAGTAAAACTTCCATATCCGCATATTACTGCGATTGCCAGACCAAAAGGAAACTGGGACGAGCAGGATAAAGAATACAAATATGAGATAACGAGCGGAGAAAAAGCAGAACTTTGGTATGTATACGGAAAAGGAATTTATGACAAAAATCCGTTCCTTGCATCATTTGAATATACGATTCATTATTTTAATCCCGATGCACCAGATCAGGCAAGCGATCAATCCGATCTGTATATTTGGGAACCCGGCACCAGCAATCCAGGTGGAGTATTTGCATTTGATGAAAGCTTAGTTTATGACGATTTTGATAATGACATTACATGGCTTACAGCAGAAGTTGGCGTTCCTTATGCAAGTATTGGTGTAATTGGAAAACCTTATGCCGGTGAAGAAAACTGGGATGACAAGGACAGTGACAGAAAGTATCAGTTAAAGGGCGAAGCGAAAGAAGCAGAACTTTGGTATGTTCACGGTGTAGGCATTTATGAAGAAAAACCCAATTTGAATTTGGAGTCAATAGAAGCTTCTTTGCAGTTGGATTCTATGGATTATACACAAAACAATGTGTTAACCATTATTGCAAATGGGGATAAAAATTCGGACGTGCTGGTAAAAAGCGCATATGTGGATGCTTCAGAATTAGGCATTAGCAGCAAGTTGGTTATTTCACCAGAGCTGATGGCAGTTTCTCTTTCTGTAAGAGATAATATTGCTGCTGGAACATATGAATTGCCAGTTACAGTAGAAGATGTACGCGGCAATCAATTACAGACAAAAGCAACGGTGAACGTTACACAGAAAGCAGATGGCGAAAACGATTTTAACTGGGATGAATCTGTAATTTACTTTATGGTAACAGATCGATTCTTTGACGGTAACGAAGGCAATAATGAAGCAAATGGCAAAGATGGTGATTATAATACCTATGGAAAAGACAATCAAGGTTTGTATCACGGCGGCGATTTTGCCGGTGTAACAGCAAAACTGGATTATTTAAAAGATTTGGGCGTGAATACGATATGGATTACGCCAATTGTAGAGAATGTAAAAGGTGTTACGGTTGGCGGAGAAGGCAAAGATAAAGTACCATACTATGCTGGATATCATGGTTACTGGGCAAGTGATTTTACGAAATTAAATCCTGCGCTTGGTACAGAGGAAGAATTTGAAACCTTAATCAATACTGCGCATGAAAAAGGTATGAAGATTATGGTTGACGTTGTGGTAAACCATGCAGGATATGGTATGGAAGATACAGATAAGTTTGCTGGTATGCTAAGGGACAGCAAAGATGTAGTAGAAGATAACCATGAACTTGGCGGATACCAGGCAGGTCTTCCAGATTTCCTGACAGAAATACCTGAAGTTAGAGATCAGATTATTGAGTGGCAGGTAAATTGGGCAAAGAAGGGTGTTGATTATTTCCGTGTAGATACAGTACAGCACGTAGATGATACGACATGGATGGCATTTAAAAATGCACTGACCGAAGCCAATCCGAATTTTAAAATGATTGGTGAGTATTTCGGTGCAGGATATAATAGTGCAAACGGCGGCAGACTGGGCAGCGGACAGATGGATTCTCTGCTTGACTTTAATTTCAACGAGTGGGCAACCGACTTTGTAAACGGTAAAATATCTTCTATAGAAAATAATCTGGCAAACCGCAACAAGGCATTGAACAACACCTATTTAACAGGGCAGTTCCTAAGCAGCCATGATGAAAATGGTTTTCAACAGGAATTGAAAAACAAGGGCTGGAGTGCAGATGCAGCAATTGCAGCTTCTTATGTAGCAGCGACATTACAGATTACAGCAAAAGGACAGCCCGTTATTTATTATGGTGAAGAAATTGGCTTGTCAGGAAATAACGATTATCCTTACCAGACAAACCGTTATGACTTTAACTGGAATGAACTGGATAAGCAGAAGTCACAGGATAGCAGCATTTACAACCACTATAAGAAGATGCTTGCAATTCGAAAGGAATATTCCGATGTATTTGCAAAAGGTAACAGACAGGTTGTTATACAGTCAGATGCAGATGGATATGATGTGGTTTCCAGAAGTTATCAGGATACAACACTTTATATTGGAATGAATATTAAGTCGAGTGCACGTACATTAAAAATTCCTGTAGATGGCAATGGTATTACAGGATACAAGGATTTGTACAGCGGCAAGACGTATCCAGTAGCGGCGGATAATAAGATTGAAGTAGCTATTCCAGCAGCAGCAAATGGTGGTACGGTGGTATTGGTAGCAGATACCTATAAGGCAGGTTTGATTGCTCCGGAATTGACCATTGCAAAAGGAAAAGAGTCAGCGCTTCCAGCACAGTTAACCAAACTGTCAGAAGATGGAAAGAAAGAATTGGTTGATGTAACCTATTCTATGACAGCAGTGGAAGGTGTAACACTCAATGATAAAAACAAAAAAATAACGATAGCAGAAACTTTTATAGGAAAAACTGTAGAATTGACAGCGACAGCAGGCAGCGATACAGTGGCAATTACCATTAAAGTGGTAGAGGATAAAAATGAGATAACCGTAAGATTGCACTATAACAGACCAGATCATAATTATACTGGTTGGAATGTCTGGACATGGGGCGATGGATCGAGTGCAGTGGTTCAGTTTACTTCTGACGACGAAGCTGGCGGAAAAGTTGCAGAAATAAAGCTCGAAGGACGTACTGCAAGTGTTATGAATTATATTATCCGCAAGAGTACGGAAAGCAACGAGTGGGAAGAGAAAGATCCCGGAATGGACTGCTATATTGACCTTTCCGATATCCTTTCTGGTACTGTGGATTACTATGTTGCATCGGGTCAATTCCCCGGAACCAGAGTATTAGGGGATGATGTATTAATTGGTGTCAAAATTCGTTCGGCTGTATATAACAGCAGTAAGAACGTGGTTAAAGTGCAAACAGGAATCCCAATTCCGGGTACTTTGGATGGCATATTTACCTTAAAGACAAAGACAAAGGACGAAAGCGAAAAAGAAACCATAATACCAATAACAGCGGTAAGACTTGTAAACGCAGAAGAAAATACATATGAGTTAAGCCTTGGAGTAGATTTAACAAGTGCAGAGGCAATGGCGAAAGAGTATGTCCTTGTCTATGATGGTCAGGACTACAAAGTATCCATGCCGAGTCTGTATTCTTCGGAAGTATTTGAAAGTCAGTATACCTATACTGGAGATGATCTTGGTGCAACATGGACCAGCAGCAAAACGACATTCAAGGTATGGGCGCCGACAGCAGAGAAGGTACAGGTAAACTTATACGAATCTGGAACAGAAGGAACGGACGATTTAATTAAGACACTGGATATGATAAAAGGGGATAAAGGTGTTTGGTCTGTATCAGAAGCGGGAGATTTAAATGGTACCTATTATACCTACAAGGCTACTATTAATGGAGAAGAACAAGCAGAAGCATGTGATCCTTATGCAAAGACAACCGGTGTAAACGGCAATCGAGCAATGGTTATCAATATGAATGCGACCAATCCAGCAGGATGGGCAAGTGACCGTGGACCGAATGCAGGAATGAGTTATACAGATTCCATTATTTATGAGTTGCACGTTAGGGACTTTTCGATTGATGAATCTTCAGGAATTTCGGAGAAAAACAAAGGAAAATTCTTGGGACTGACAGAAACAGGAACCAAAAACAAGAGCGGACAGACAACGGGTTTGGATTATCTAACGGATTTAGGTATTACGCATATTCATCTACTTCCTTCCTATGATTATGCGACAGTAGACGAAACAAAGCTGGATACGCCACAGTACAACTGGGGTTACGATCCGAAGAATTACAATGTACCAGAAGGCTCTTATTCAACCGATCCTTATAATGGAGCAGTTCGCGTAAAAGAAATGAAGCAAATGGTCAAGACACTGCACGACAATAATATTAATGTCATTATGGACGTAGTGTACAACCATGTATATGATGCAGATAAGTTTAGCTTTAACCAGATCGTGCCAAAGTATTTCTCAAGGACAAATGCAGATGGTACATATTCAAGCGGTTCTGGATGCGGTAATGATACGGCGTCAGAGCGTGCAATGGTAAGAAAATACATTGTCGATTCTGTAAATTACTGGGCAGACGAGTATCATATTGATGGTTTCCGCTTTGATTTAGTAGGTTTGTTGGATACTGAAACGATTAATGAAGTTGTAGACTCGGTACACGAGAATCATCCGGATGTAGTATTCTATGGTGAAGGCTGGACAATGGATACGGCACTCAGCAAAGACAATATTACAATGGCAACGCAGACAAATTCTACAAAGACACCAAAATTTGCGTATTTTAGTGATACAATCCGTGATGCCATTAAGGGAGATAACTTTAATGCTGGTAATACAGGGTTTGTTCAAGGCGCAGATGGCAAAGAATCAATTCTTGCAGGCTGCTTTGTTGCAGCAACGAGTTGGTGTAAGAGTCCGACACAGACGATAAATTATGCCTCTTGTCATGATAATTACACACTGTGGGATAAGATTTCCGTTTCACAGCCAGATACTTCATTGGCGGATCGCATTAAAATGAATAATCTGTCAGCGGCAATCTATATGACATCAGAGGGAATTCCTTTGATTCATGCGGCAGAAGAATTATTAAGAACAAAAGTGGACGAAAAAGGAGAAATAATTCATAACAGTTACAATTCTTCTGATTTTGTAAATAGCATTAAATGGTCAGATTTAGATAAAGAAGAATATCGAGCAGTTCGGGATTACTACAAGGGATTGATTCAGTTCCGTAAAAACCATGCAGCATTGCGTTTAACTTCTGCGCGTGATATTAATGCCAATGTAAAATATAAGGAAGTTGGCAAGCAGGTAATGCTGTTTGTAATCAATGGTAAGGACAGAATTAAGAACGAAGTATCCGATGGTATTGTAGTAATCTTTAATGCAGCAAATTCGGAGAAAGAGATTGATCTGTACAAATATGGTGTTGTCAAGGGCGATTGGAACGTATGCATCAATGACAAGTTTGCAGGCATTAAAACGCTGGACACAATAAAAGACGGAAAAGTAAAAGTAGCGCCGATATCCGCAATGGTTCTGGTGAAAGGCGAAGGCACAGATAACGATTCCATCTATGGAGATAACGAACAACAGAAGATAGAGCATCTGCGGAAAGAATTGCAGGATATTATTGCAATCTATGAGAAGCTGCAGAAAGCAGACTATACAGAGGAAAGCTGGAATGCATTTACAGGCGCTTTGGACGCAGCAAGGAAAGCGGTAGCAGAGCAAACAGCGACATTAAATTCACTGAATAAAGCAAAAGAAAACCTGTTATCGGCGTATAATGCGTTGGCAGTACCCGAAGGCAAAGTAGACGCAGAAAAGTTAAGAGTATTAACAGAAGTATGTGAGGCAGTAAAAGAACAGGGACAAGGGTACTATACAGAGGAAAGCTGGAATGCATTTATAACAGCATTAGAAGCAGCAAAGAGCGTTTTGGAAAAATCAGATGCAGTACAAACCGAGGTGGACGAGGCATACAAGCGTTTGGATAGTGCTTATAATGGGCTGACCAAGAAGAAACCAGATTTAAGTGTATTAAAAGAATTAATCGCAGAATATGAAAATATCGAAAAAGGTAATTATACCGACGAAAGCTGGAAAGCATTTACAGATGCATTAGAAGCAGCAAAGTTAATCATTACAGAGCCAGATATTGGACAGGATGAGATCGATACTGCAATAGATGCATTAAAGAAAGCATTTGAAGGATTGGAAGTACCAGAAGGTACGGTAGACACTGGAAAATTAAAAGCATTGATCGCTCACTGCAAAGAGATTCGTGCAGAAGGACAAGGCAGCTATACAGATGAAAGCTGGTCTGTATTTACAAGTGCACTGAAAAAAGCAGAAGATATTTTGAAAAAGGCAGATGTAACCCAAAAAGAGGTAAATGATGCGTATACTGCTTTAAGCAAAGCACGCAGAGAACTTTCAGAAGTACACAAAGGTCTTTGGACGAAGTGGGATAAAAATGCGGGAATTAAACTTGGTGAAGATGGCAAATATCATATTTCATATACTGGTAAGGCATTAAAACCAGCGATACTGGTATTTGACGGTGAAACACAATTAAAAGAAAAGACAGATTATACTGTAGGCTACAAGAATAATACAAATGCTGGAACCGCAAGTCTGATTATCAAGGGCAAAGGAAACTATAACTTGTCACGTACTGTTAACTTTGAAATTGATAAAGTGGATATTAAGAACATTCCAATTGCAGACCTGTACGCGGCTGTAGCAGCAAACAACAGTAAGCAGGTAGTGCCTAAGCCAGTAGTGAAGTATAATGGCAAAGCGCTTAAGCTAAATAAGGACTATACAGCAACGTATGATGAGTCCAGCGATGGTAAAACATTGGGCGTACATACAGTAAAGATAACTGCAAAGCCAGACAGCAAGAACTTCAAAGGAGAAACAACGATTCGAATGATTCTTGTTGATAAGGCAAAAGTTCCTTTAATAAGTAAAGCAACCATTAAGATTCCGCAGCCGCAGCAGTATAATGAAGGTAAAGTATTAGAGCCATCAATTACTGTTATCTATAAAGGGCAGACATTGCGTGAAAATGAACATTATACAGTAGAATATGATAAGGTTCATACGGAAGCCGGAGAAACAGCAACAATTGTTGTAAAAGGAATTATCGGTGAGAATTTTGACATCGGATACGCAGGAGAAAAGACAGCTTCCTTTAAGATTAACGGAACACCGCTAAAAGCGAAGATGGTATCCTTTGAGGATGCAAATATTGCTAAGGCAGGTTTGGTTTATACAGGAGTTGCACAGGAACCAAAGATTCTGGTTGAGGGTGCGAAAAGTGATCAGTATAAAGTAGAATATCAAAATAATATCAATGCTGGTAAGGCAACTGTGATTGTAACTGGCAAAAAGGGCTATTCTGGAACAGTAAAGAAGACGTTTAAGATTACACCATTTGATATTTCTGTCAATAATGAGAACTTTGCATATGCATCCAATATTTCTGTACCATATGCAAAGGGAGGAGCGAAACTCTCCGATAAGGACTTAAATGCACGCTTTAACTTAAAGGATGACAAAGGTACATTTATTAAGACAGAGCAATTGCAGCAAGGAAAAGATCTTACTCTGACCTATAAGAACAATAAGGCAACAGGATCCGCAGCGCTGTTCAGCATAAAAGGAAAGGGTAATTTTAAAGGAACAATCAAAGATATTTCGTTTACTATAACACCACAGGATTTAAGTAAACTAAAGATTACAGCGGCGGACATTCTTGAATCCAAAGCGAAGAACTTTAATAAGGTAGTTCCCGTTATTACAGATCTGGATGGCAAGAAGCTGAAAAAGAACACTGACTTTACGTGTGAATATGTTTATGGGGATAACCAGACTTCTGGAACGCCAAGTGTAAACACAACAGTGAAGCTTACAGCAAAGGCGGCTGGCAGCAATTATACAGGAAGTATAATAACAGAGTTTAGAGTAATTGCAAAAGAAAAGAATATTGCAAAGGCGTCTGTAACAATAAATAATGGCAATCCATATATTTATACAGGCAGTGCGATTCGACCAGATAAAAATGCGATTCGTGTTACCTTAAACGGAACGTTGAGCAATGACGATTATGAAATCGTAGAATATTCTAACAATATTAAAAAAGGTACTGCAAAACTGACGATTCATGGACTTGGTGAATACGGCGGAACAAAAACAGTTACATTTAAAATTACGGCACAACCTATGAACAGATAAAACAAAAGGCCCCATACTGGAAAGACCTGTTTTCCAGTATGGGGTTTTGGAACAGGAGTTTTTTTAGAAAGGAGAAAACTATGGGACGAAAAGGTAGAAGGAAGCGCAGCTTAGGAAACAGCATATTCAGCCTTATGCTGGTGTTTGTCATGGTTATTTCCAATATACAAGTCACACCAGGTATGCAGTCTACTGTATGGGCGGCAGAAAATGCGATAGAAGAATCTACGAATCAATCAACAGTAACATCCATAGATAATTCTGAAACAACAGAACAGTCCATAGATACAGAAGAGTCTTATGAAGATGCTGCAAGCAGCGGGAAAGAAGAAGACAACAAACTAGAGGACGAAACGAAGAAAACTTCAAAAACCAGTGAGAGCAAAGAAGAGGAAAGTAGCAAAACGGACGACAACGTAAAGCCACAGGAAACAACGGAGGCAGCGGAGTCCGATGAGAATAAGAATACAGAAGGAACAACAGAAACAGATGAAAATACAGAGAGTTCAACAGAATCCAATGAAACGTCAGAGGAAACCAGCAAAATAGAGGAAACAACAGAAGAAGTTGAAACAAAAACAGAAGAAGAAACGACAGAGGAGAATACGGTAGACGATAATAAAGTCGGTGAACAGGTGACGATAACGGTGCACTTTAAAAAACCGGGTAATTGGTCACAGGTTGCAGCATTTTATGGAAATAAGGATGGAGAAAATCCAGATTGGGCACTGATTAGTGCTAAATGGCCTGGAGATCTTATTTCAAAAGATGAAGATGGATATTATACACTGGAAGTGACAAAAGATGCAGATAAAGAATTGGCACTTATTTTCAATAATAATGATGCTGGAGAACAGACAGCAGATATTATAGTTGACAGAGCATTTTTTATAGGAAATGATACGTATGAGTTCTGGGTTTGGATAGATGATAATGATAATACTGTAACTTATAAGAGTCCAGAAGTAAAAGGCGGTACAGTAACATTTCGTTATAAGAATGCATATGCAGGCGAGAATGTATATGTAGTAGGTTTGAATAATGTATGGGATAGCTTGCCAGAAAATAAGATGCAAAAGGATGAAACAACAGGTATGTATACGCTTGTTAAGGAGTTGCCTCATGGTATGTATACATACAAGTTTAATGGTGATGGTGTTTCATACCAAGCAGATCCCGAGAATCCTTTTAAAGTTGGTAATGATAACAACAGTGAATTTTATGTGCCGGGTGCAGATCTATATACATATAAAATTCACTACTATAACCCCAATGCAGAAGCTGACAAAACACCAGACTTGCATATATGGGATAAAGGAATAGAGAAATCTGGGGCTTATCTCGCCGCAAGTAAGGATCGCGCATTTGACAGTTCAAAAACCGATGCAGAGGGTAGAAAGTGGTGGACAGCTACCTTTACAGTTCCATATCAGCACCTTGGTTTTATGGGAAGAGTAAATGCAGGCTTATATACGGATGGACAAGATGATAAAGATAGAGAATACAAAATCGAAACTGGCAATGAAGTAGAATTATGGTATGTTCATGGAACAGGAGAGAATAATGGTGTTCACACAGCAAATCCTTTCCCCGTTCAAGAAGGCTTAAATCCGCCAGAACTGACCATTGCAAAAGGAACAACCACAACCCTTCCGGCAAAGCTGACAAAAGGAACAGAAGACGGAACTGCGGTTGAAGTCGATGTTACCTATACAATGGCAGAGGTTACTGGTGTAACATTAGATGATGGCAACAAACAAATTACAGTAGCAAAAGACTTTGCAGAAAAGACGATTGAATTAACAGCAACAGAAAAAGATGGAACGGCAACCGTAACATTTGAAATCAAAGTCGTAGAAGATAAAAACGAAATCACCATCAAACTGCATTATTCCAGACCAAATGGAGATTATGAGAACTGGAATGTCTGGGCATGGACGGAAGGCACAGAAGGACAAGATGGTGCAAGATATGATTTCAAAGAAGAAAGCAGTGAAATGGTAGCCACAATTTCCTTAAATGGACGTAAGAATAGCAGATTTGGCTATATAATCCGTAAAAGTGAGGGTGACAACGATTGGGTAGAAAAAGATCCCAATAAAGAATTGAACCGTTATATAGACCTGTCGCAAATCTTATCCGGCACAATTGACTGTTATGTGGAGTCTGGTAAAGATGATGTTCGTGAAGAATTAGGAGATGATATTCTTAAAGGCGTTAAAATCTGTTCCATAGATTATGATAAGGAAACAAACAGCATTAAGGCGGTCACTGGAAATCCGATAGAGGGAGATATTAACACTGCATTTGCAATAAAAAGTGCAGATGGTACACAAATTGCCATAAAAAATGTGACACAAGCATCTAACAAAAAAGAATATACAATTGAACTAGATGATAATCTGGCAAGTATTGTTGCAATGGTAAAGAAATATTTTATTTCATTTGATGGATATGAATATAAGTTTCAATTAGTTTCAGAAGCGATACGCACATTGTATTCTACGGAAGAATTTGAAGAAGCGTTTACCTATACTGGTAATGATCTTGGCGCAACATGGACACAGGAAAAGACTACATTTAAGGTATGGGCGCCAACAGCAGATAAAGTGGAAGTGAAATTATATGACAAGGGAGAAGTAGGAGAAGAAACATCAACAGAAACACTTGCTATGACAGAAGGCGATAAGGGCGTCTGGTCAGCAGAAAAAGCAGGCAATTTGAATGGCACTTACTATACCTATGCTGTAACAATAGGTGGGGAAACAACAGAAGCCTGTGACCCGTATGCCAGAACAACTGGTGTAAACGGCAATCGTGCAATGGTTCTGAATCTGGATGCAACCAATCCCGAAGGTTGGGCGGCGGATGTCGGCCCGAATGCGGGAATGAACTATACAGATTCCGTGATCTATGAACTGCACGTAAGAGATTTTTCGATTGATAAATCTTCTGGTATTAAAGACGATTACAAAGGAAAATTCTTAGGATTGACGCAAGAAGGCACAACCAATGAAACAGGACAGACAACAGGGTTAGACTATCTGAAAGATTTGGGCGTAACACACATACATTTGCTACCTTCTTACGATTATGCGACAGTGGATGAAACAAATCTGGATACGCCGCAGTACAATTGGGGCTATGATCCCAAGAATTATAACGTGCCGGAAGGATCGTATTCAACAGACCCATACGATGGTGAAGTTCGCGTAAAAGAGATGAAGCAGATGGTTAAGACACTGCATGACAACAATATCAATGTCATTATGGATGTTGTATACAATCATG
>ERZ778516.902-NODE-902-length-24015-cov-12.415025_pt1 | contig 24015 bp, 26 predicted proteins | sample MGYA00510342_ERZ778516 | MGnify/ENA primary metagenome ERZ778516 (study PRJEB29527, sample SAMN07138961) | mouse gut metagenome | material: feces | host: mouse | place: China:Nanjing | collected 2016-01-25 ... | reverse complement strand
CCCATCATGTAATCTTGTATTACTAAATTACATTTTTTAGAAAGAAAGGGAAATTCTATGCACAAAAAACGTACAGCCAGTTTCCTGCTGGCAATCTTTTTTGCACTGTCATCCCTGCTGGGCGGTGTTCCTGCCAAGGCATATGCATCCAGCACAGGCGTGGATGGCGCAGCGTCCCGTGCAGGGGAATCCAGCCGCTATTTCTATGGGCAGCTCCCAGAAGAAGCCAGAGGGTTTTACGATGCGATGTATAATATGTATACAGAAGGGATGTTCAAAACAGGGACAGGCAGCTATGACCTTGTGGCAAGGGGGCATCTGTCCCAGGAACAGCTTGGCGGCTATGCTGGCGGGAACACGGCGCTTTTATCTTATATGGGGGCGGCAAGGGATGCGTTTTATGCCGACTACCCGGAAATTTTCTATGTGGATTTTTCCTGCCTGACATTGCGCATTACCCAGAAGGGCGGCACCTACTGCGCTTACCTTGGGCCGGGCAGGAAGGATACATATTATTTGGAAGGGTTTGCAAGCAAGGCTGATGTGGATGCAGCCCTTACAGAATATGAAGCCAAAATCGGCAGCGTTGTGTCAGGCGCGGAAAGCGTTTCTGTACAGGAAGGGGAGGACCCAACGGAACAGAAGGTGAAATATGTCCATGACACGCTGATCCGCGGGACTTCTTACCGGCTGGAAAATGAGTGCAGGCCGGAAAACATAGGGCATATCAGGACCGTATATGGCGCATGGGTGAAAGGGGAAAGCCTGTGCGAAGGGTATGCAAGGGCCATGAAGGCTGCGCTGGACAGGCTGGGCATCCCCTGCGTCTTAGTGCAGGGAGGATACCAGAATACCACGGACAGCGCCCAGCCCCATATGTGGAATTTGGTGCAGGTGGACGGCCAGTGGTATGGGCTGGATGCAACCTTTGACGACCCAAAATCTCCCCTTCCGGGCGAAGGCGGGCTGGATGGCTTTGAGCGGTCGGATTACCTGCTGGCCGGGGAGGACGTGATGGGCAGGCGGCATGTCCCGGATGGGGTAATGTCCGAAGCAAATTTTGAATTTTCCTATCCGGTATCCGCAGGGGAAGGCCGGATGTTCGATGTGGTTGCGAATAACAATGGGCTGAAAGTAGAGTTCAATGGGGAAGCCATAGAAGGCGGGCTGCCTGTGGGGCAGTACAAAGTAAGCTACCAGGGCATGGGCGCGGCAAAATCCATTGAAAATGGGAAATACATCCTGATGCGCACCACAAAGCATTATGAAGAAACAAACCGCTGGGAATACGCGCCCTGGGGCTATCTTCTTCCGGATGTGTATGCTTTTGAGGACAACGCCACAGAGCTGGTAATGCGTGTGGCGAATGCCCAGTACGTTGAATTTGCAGTTACCAGTGAATCACCGGGGAATTATAAGGAAAACAGCATTGAGGGCCTGAAACGGCTGACATTCCATGGGGACCCACTGCTGTTTGATGCCCAGACAGAGGTTCTCTACAACCCCAATGGGACTTACATTGCGCCGCCTTATGTGTGGAAAGCGACCCCTTCCCTCACTTCGAACATAGCGGTTGGGAAAACCCACCATGTGCAGGTGACATACCATGAGGACCTGAAACTGGAAGAAGGCGCAGTGGCAGGCGTGAAGGTTGACGTTCTGGAAGAAGGCTTTACTGCATTGGAAAACTGCCGGGTGGAAAACTTTACCTGGGATGGCGGGAAAACGGTGGCGTTTGACTTTACCCCAAGTGAAATGTGGCTGGATGATTCCGTAAATTACCAGTTTGAAGTGACAGGGCTGGTTGGGGTGGACAGCAGGAAAAGCCCCAAAGGGTTCTCTTATAAGGCTGCGGCAAAAAGGAAAGTCTGCGCCTTCCGTTCCGCGGGCTATTATTGGAATATTTTTGGGCGGCCCCAGCTTTTGGAAAATTCTGACCTTTCCCAAAAGGATTTCCAGAGCTGGAAAGCAGAAGGCGGGGACGTTACCCTTGGGATGATGTCTGGCCTGACGCTTGTGGCAAGCTCCCCAGCCCATGGGCAGACAGATACCATGAATAACATGATAGCAGGGGAGCTTGGCAGCGCGCCCCTGAAAAGTGAAACATACAATATTGGGCTGCTGACCTGTAACCATAATATCCTGCAAGTAGGCGACTCTGTCCGGCTGTCCCTCGGGTTCCCGCTGGGGTATGGGCCAAACGATGAGGGCGTGACATTTAAGGCATACCATTTTAAAAGGGATGAATATGGGGAAATCATAGGGCTGGAGGAAATCCCATGTATTGTGACACGCTATGGGCTTGTTATCCAGTGTACATCGTTCAGCCCATTTGCCGTAGCGGCTGTGCCAGACAACGGGGCTCCCAAAACCTCCAAATCCATTATCCTGTCAAATACCCAGGGCGGCAGGATTTTAGGGGATGCGCAAGGCATTTTTACGTTAGGGCAAGGGCAGGAGAAACAGCTTACCATCCAGGCAGACAGCGGCTATGTGATTGACGCTGTGCTTGTGGGCGGGAAATACCAGAAAATCACAAATAATAAATCCATGGCGGTGACGGCAAAATACGGGGATTTGGCAGACGGGGACATTATAGAAGCCCAGTTTGTGGCAGAAACTGTCCGCCAGCAGGAAATTGCAAGGGGAGAAACAACCGTGCAGCCAGCCCCGCGCCCAGCCACGGTATCCCTTGGGCAGGGCAGCATTACCGTAAAGGAGAAAGAAGGCTTTGAGATTGCCGCCACCGTACAAGGGGCGGACGGCATAACCACATACCAGTGGTATAAGGACGGCGCGGAACTGCCGGGGAAAATCGGCGCGAAGCTTACGGTTCCCTCAGCTTCTGTACAGGATGCCGGGAAATATACCGTAAAAGTTACTACATCTTCAGGCATTGCGGCTGCAGAAACGGTGAGCAGCGCCTGCGTAGTAAATGTTGCTTCACAGGCAGCAGTAAATACCCCGGAGCCAAGTACCACAAAACCAAATTTAAAGAAGGTAACCGGCCTGAAAGCGTCCTCATCCAAGACGGACCGGGTAAAGCTGCAATGGGGCAAAGCTGCCAATGCAGGCGGCTACCAAATCCTCCGCTATAATACATCCTTAAAGAAATTTGTAAAGGTTGCCAATGTGTCAGGGACTACCTATACAGACAGGCGTAAAACTGCAGGGAAGCCATACCGCTATAAGGTGAGGGCTTATAAAAAAGTGGGCGGCAAGACATATTACGGTTCCCTTTCCAAAGAAGCCAAGGTTATTGTAAAGCCCAAGGCGCCTGCTGGGGTATCGGCGAAACGCCTTTCTGCCACCTCCGTCCAGGTTAGCTTTAAGCCAGTAAAAAATGCGTCTTCCTACCGGATTTACAAATATAAAAAGGGCTCCAGCAAGCAGCAGGCATCCTTTAAGGTGACCTCCAAAAAGCTTTACAAGTATAACAGCAAAACCAAAAAGTGGGTGTACCAGAGCAAAATTAAGAAGGCTAAGAACGGCCGGATTACCTGCAAGCTGACTGGATTTAAGAAAACTGACAAGAACCAGCGGTACCGGATAAAAGCCGCAGCTTCCAAGTCCGGCTACAAGACCCAGTACAGCGCACTCAGCAAAACGGTGTCTGTGAAATAAAAGCAGGCGTTGGAAAAGAGCCTTTGGCAGCACAGGTTGTAAGAATAGTTTTCCCGGTTCCGTCATAAATAGTAACAAGGAACATGAACTGGGAGCAGCGGATGAAAAAAAGAATTGAAGTAATTATGGCGGTGGTGCTGCTGGTAGGGGCGTACTTTTTTGCCAGGGAGGGCGCCCATATGGTAGAAAACAGGAAAGCGCTGAAAGGGGAAATCTGTATTGTCATTGATGCAGGGCACGGAGGTGACGATCCTGGGAAAATCGGCATTAATAAAGAAAAGGAAAAAGACATTAACCTGAAAATTGCCAAAAAACTGCAGCAGCTTTTGGAACAGGAAGGCTTAAAAATTGTCATGACACGGGAGGATGGGAACGGGCTTTACCAGCAGTCCTCCAAGAACAAAAAGGTAGAAGACATGCGCAGGCGCTGTGAAATTATTACAGAAGCTAAGCCAGTGTTTACCGTAAGCATACACCAGAACAGCTATCCGCAGGAATCCGTAAAGGGGGCGCAGGTATTTTATTACGGCCAGTCCAAGGAAGGGAAAGAGCTGGCAGAAACCCTGCAGAAAACCTTAGTGGCGCAGTTAGATCCCCAGAACCACAGGCAGGCAAAGGCAAATGAAAGCTATTACCTGCTGAAAAAGACCCCAAGCCCTACGGTTATTGTGGAGTGTGGGTTTTTGAGCAATTCTGGGGAAGCTGCCCTTCTGGCTACGGAGGAGTATCAGGCGAAAGTGGCAGAAGCCGTGAAAGCAGGGATTTTGGAATACCTGAAATAAAGCAGTTCTGCCGTCCATGTTTCCAATGCTGTCTGGTTAGGGGCAACTTAAATATATGTAGTGGTTGCCAAGAACAGATAATGTGTTATAATATTTGGTAAGATTAGGGTGTCAAAAGCACCTTTGGTGCTACGCTCATACCATATATTGTTATTGCAAATCAATTTGCACATCAATATATAGTATAGAGCGGGTGCGTCGCGCCCTGTTGACACCCTAATCTTTGGTAAGCAGAAAACAGAAAGAAAAGCAGCAAATGCAGCGCCCACGGCTTATGCACGGGCACAGCGGGCAGCATGGAAGATAGAGAGAAAACAAGAGCAGGTAACTACATGGAAACAGTTGTTGTAACACTTACAGGTAATGATACCGCATGCCAGATAGCCGCCGCAGGCCAAATCATTAAGCAGGGCGGCTTAGTGGCATTTCCTACAGAAACTGTATATGGGCTGGGCGCAGACGCGCTGAACCCCCAGGCTTCCCGCAGGATTTATGAAGCCAAGGGACGCCCGTCAGACAACCCGCTGATTGTACATATTTCCAATATGGAAGATCTGGGGAAGATTACGGCAAAGGTGCCAGCGCAGGCGATGGAGCTGGCAGCAAAATTTTGGCCGGGTCCCCTGACAATGATTTTTGAAAAAAGCCCCCTTGTCCCTTTCGAAACCACAGGGGGATTGCAGACAGTGGCCGTGCGTATGCCCAGCCATCCTGTGGCATTAGCCCTGATACAGGCGGGCGGCGGCTTTGTCGCAGCCCCAAGCGCCAACACATCCGGCAGGCCAAGCCCTACCACGGCAGAACATGTGGCGCAGGACATGATGGGGCGCATCCCTATGATTTTGGACGGCGGGCCGGTAGGGATTGGGATTGAGTCTACCATCGTGGATGTTTCCGGGGATATGCCTATGATATTGCGGCCCGGTTTTATTACGAAAGAGATGGTGCAGGATGCGGTCGGCCCTGTGGAGCTGGATCCGGGGCTTACAGCGGAAGGCAGGAATATCCGCCCGAAGGCGCCAGGGATGAAATACAGGCATTACGCCCCCAAAGGGGAACTGATACTGGTGGATGGGGAACGGAAGGCAGTACAGGAGGAAATTATCCGGCTGTCTAAGAAGGCGGCATCCTCCGGCAGAAAAGTTGGTGTGGTTGGGACAGACGAAACGTGCGGCGCTTACCCATACGGCCTTGTAAAAAGCATTGGCACAAGGGAAGATGAAGAAACCATTGCCCGCCATTTGTATGGGGTATTACGGGAATTTGATGAACAGGATGTGGAAATCATTTATTCAGAGAACTTTTCTGGGCCGGGGATTGGACAGGCCATTAGGAACCGCCTGCTGAAGGCGGCTGGAAACCGTGTCCTTACTGCAAAGAAAACGGAAGGCTGATAGGAACATAAGTTCCGCCCTGAAAGCTAAGGCAGCATCCCCGCCCGGACAAATTGGCTGCCAAGGTGTGCAGAACAGGGAAGTTGGAAGGTAACGGGTATGAAAAAATACAACAAAATTATCTTTGTATGCGAAAGCGGGACGGCGCGCGCCCCTATGGCGGAAGCTATTATGAAGGAATATACCATAAAGTATCCGCTGGAAATTGAAAGCCGGGGGATGGTGGTGCTGTTCCCGGAGCCGCTGAACCAGAAAGTGGAAGCTGTGCTTATCAGCAACGGCATTAATGCCGAGGGGCAGATGTCCCGGCAGCTTTCCCCGGAGGATTTTCTGCCAGGGCATTTGGTAGTTGTAATGGAGGAAGCCCAGAAACAGAAAATATTGGGGGAATTTGGGGAGCATTCCGGGGCAGACGTAGAAGTCCTGACGGATTTGACTGGGGATGAACTGGAAATTTTAAACCCTTACGGCGGCACCCTCCAGTCATACGGCCTTTGTTATGAAACACTGAATAAGACAATCAAGAAATTAGTAAACTTGATAAATAGGCAGAGATAAAAAGGAAAGGAATAAAATACTATGGGAAAAATTACAATTATGGAACACCCGTTAATCCAGCACAAAATAGGATGGCTGCGCAAAACAGACACAGGCTCCCGTGATTTCAGGGAAATGGTTGGGGAAATTGCAATGCTTCTGTGCTATGAAGCAACCAGGAACCTGGAACTTGAGGATGTAGAGATTGAAACCCCAATCTGTACCACCACCGTCAAGGCGCTGAAAGGGAAAAAGCTGGCGGTAGTCCCCATCCTGCGGGCAGGCTTAGGCATGGTGGACGGGATGCTGGCAATGATTCCCGCCGCAAAAGTGGGGCATATCGGCCTGTACCGTGACCCAGAAACCTTAGAGCCAGTGGAATATTACTGCAAGCTGCCGGAAGACTGCTCCGAGCGGGAAGTATTTGTGGTTGACCCCATGCTCGCCACTGGCGGTTCTGCTGTTGCTGCAATAAAAATGCTGAAAGACAAAGGCGTCCGGAATATCCATTTCCTGTGCATTATTGCGGCGCCGGAAGGGGTGGAAGCCATGAAGGAGGACCATCCAGACGTAGATGTCTATATCGGCTCACTGGATGAAGGGCTTAACAGCCATGGCTATATCGTCCCGGGGCTTGGGGATGCCGGGGACAGGATATTTGGCACGAAATAAGCAGGCCCACAGGACGGGGAAGGGCTATGGTTAGCCTTCAGTTGTGGAAAAATGGGGAAGGCAGCAGGACTAAAGCTGGGTTTTTCCCAGAGGGAGGTGCAAAATGGGCAATAAACGGCAGGATTATCTTACTTGGGATGAGTATTTCATGGGGGTTGCAATGCTCTCTGCCATGCGTTCCAAAGACCCGGGGACGCAGGTAGGGGCCTGTATTGTCAGCCCGGACAATAAGATTCTGTCCATGGGCTACAATGGGTTCCCGATGGGCTGTTCTGATGATGAATTTCCGTGGAACCGGGAAGGGGAGCCCTTGGACAATAAGTATCTGTATACAACCCACAGTGAGCTGAATGCGATTTTAAATTACAGGGGCGGCAGCTTGGAAGGGGCGAAGCTGTATGTTTCCCTCTTTCCCTGTAATGAATGTGCCAAGGCCATTATCCAGTCCGGCATTAAGACCGTGGTATATGACAGCGACAAATATAGGGATACCCCTTCTGTCATTGCTTCCAAGCGGATGCTGGATGCGGCGGGCATCCGGTACTACCAGTATACCCATACGGGCCGGGAAGTAAAGGTTGTATTGTGACGCCGCCCCGGCCGCCCCTCCTTCTGCAAAAAGTTAAGAAAAATAAAAGGAATGGATAGACATTTGTGCAAAAAATGGATATAATAGCTTCATATGTTGGAATACAGCATGATAACGGAGGTACCCATGTGAAATACAAAAAAAGCGTATACCGTTCCCTTACCTTAATTACGCAGTTTGGAATCAACATGCTGGTACCTATTTTTTTATGCGTAATGGCAGGGGTTTACATCGGGAAAAAATATTCCATAGACTGGATTACCATTCCGCTGTTTGCCATAGGGGCGCTGGCAGGGTTCCGGAATATTTTTATTATGGCGAAGAACATTTATTCAGACGAAGCGCCCTCCAGGCGTTTAGGCGGTTCTGGGGAGCACCACAGTTTTCAGGAAAAGGACACAGGCCATGTTGAGAAGGATTAACCAGGCGCTGCCCGAATTGCTGCTTGGGATTTTGGCATATGGGGCGGCGGCACAGTTGGCTGGCGTATGGTTTGCAGGGGATAAAATACAATATTCCATAGGGCTATGGGCAGGGGTTGCCCTTGCCATGGGGATGGCAGTCAATATGGCAATCGTCATTTTAGACACCGTAGACGCCATGGCAGAAAAGAGGGCTTACCGGAAAGCAGCGCTGTATTCTGTGCTGCGTTACCTTGCAGTAGTCCTTGCTTTTTTCGCTGCCTGGTATTTTGGGCTGGGCGATTTAATCGCTATGTTTGTTGGGGTGATGGGGCTGAAGGCATCTGCTTATTTACAGCCCGTTACACATAAATTTATTGTTGCTATCCAGGAAAAAAGCTTGTATAGCCGCAGAACCAAAAAGAGGTGATGGGAATTACTGGGAAAGCTTCGGTTTTTCCGGTAAAGGGGGCCATGCGGCCGGCCCATTGGCAGGCAGTGCATGGCAGAAGTTTTTTAAATATCAGGTTAAGGAGGTGAGAGAGTGCAGAGTTCAATTTTACTGTCATCCGGCGCGGACATTGACATTATGGTCCATGGCCTGTTTTCCTATGAGCTGTTTGGGCATACTTTTTGGATTACCACGACGCATGTAAGCATATTAATTGTCATGGCTATCCTGATAGGGTTTTCCATAGCGGCGAACCGGGCCATGAAACATGCGTCCGAAGTCCCCGGCGGGTTCCAGAATGTGGTAGAGCTGATTGTGGAGAAATTAGACGGCATGGTCCGCGGGGTTATGGGAAAGAGCGGCGGGAAGTTTGTCAACTATATAGGGACTATCTTTATCTTTATATTGGTTTCTAACTTGTCCGGCCTGTTCGGGCTTAGGCCCCCAACCGCAGATTATGGCGTGACGCTGCCGTTGGCGCTGTTAAGTTTTATCTTAATCCATTTTAATCAGTTTAAATACCAGACGCCAAAAGCCATCTGGACAGATATGTGTTCCCCATTGCCCCCATGGCTGCCCATTTGGTTCCCGATTAACTTAATCAGCGAAATCGCAGTGCCGATTTCCCTGTCCCTGCGTTTGTTTGCAAACGTATTGTCAGGAACCATCATTATGGCGCTAATTTACGCCCTGCTGTCAAAACTGGCGTATTTCTGGCCGGGGGCGCTGCATGCATATTTCGATGTGTTCTCAGGGTGCATCCAGACTTATGTGTTCTGTATGCTGACAATGACATACATCAGCAATGCAATCGGGGAGGACGAGTAAGGAAGGCCGCTCCATGGACTTTGGGGCTGCGGGCCCATTGCCTGTTTGGCAAGGGACGCATGGAACCAGGAAATTATAATTTTCAATAAGTTTTCAGAAGACTCAAGGAGGAAAAATCTTATGGATAACATTACAGGTGCAGAATTAATCAGAGCATGTTCAGCAATCGGCGCAGGCCTTGCGGTTATCGCAGGTATCGGCCCTGGGATCGGGCAGGGTATCGCAGCGGGCCACGCGGCATCCGCAGTAGGAAGGAACCCGGGCGCAAAATCAGACATTACATCCACCATGCTTTTGGGGCAGGCGGTAGCCGAAACAACTGGTCTTTATGGCTTGCTGGTAGCTATCCTTTTAATGTTCGTACAGCCATTAAAATAAGGTAGAGCACAATAACAAAGAAAGGAGGCCAAGCCTTGGAACAGTTATTTGGCTTAAACCCCCAGCTTTTACATGACACGGTGCTTATGGTATTTGCTATCCTGTTTCTGTTCACCCTGATGTCCTATCTTTTGTTCAACCCAGCAAAGAAGATGTTAAAGGATAGGCAGGACCGTATCAAAAATGACATTGAAACGGCAAAGAAGGACAGGGAAGAAGCTACCGCAATCAAAGCGGAGTACGATGCAAAAATCAAAGGGATTGAAAAAGAAGCTGAGGAAATCTTAAGTGAGGCCCGCCAGAAAGCTTTGAAAAATGAAACAAAGATTGTGGATGAGGCCAAGGAAGAGGCTGCCCGCATCATAAAACGCGCCAATGAAGAAGCAATGCTGGAGAAGAAGCGCATTATGGACGAGGCAAAACAGGAAATGGTTGCCATTGCCTCCCTGATGGCAGGCAAGGTAGTAACAGCCTCCATCGATACATCCATTCAGGACACATTGGTGGAAGAAACATTGAAGGAAATAGGTGAGAGCACATGGCTAAGCTAGTATCCAAAACATATGGGGATGCACTGTTTGAGCTTGCTGTGGAATCAGGCCATGTGGACGGGATGTTGGAAGAAGCAAGGGGAATCCAGCAGATTCTCCAGACAGGCGACGAGCTTTCCAAACTGATGAATCACCCGAAAATTGTAAAAGAAGAAAAAATAGAGATTCTGGAACAGATTTTTAAGGGCAGGGCCTGTGATGAAATCATAGGGCTTATGCGTATGCTGGTTTCTAAGGGTCACTATGGTGAAATGGAATCTGTATTCACATATTTCATTGAGCAGGTAAAAGAATATAAAAACATTGGTACGGCTTATGTGTCTGCGCCCATGCCGCTCTCAGACAGCCAGAAAGGGCAGATCAGGCAAAGGCTGCTGGAAACCACCAAATATGTGGAATTTGAAATGCATTACAGCGTGGACGAAAGCTTAATCGGCGGCATGGTCATCCGGATTGGCGACAGGGTAGTCGACAGCAGCGTGAAGCACAAACTCCAGAGCCTTACCAGAGAATTATCAAAAATACAGTTGAAAGTAGGTGAATGCGCTCCATGAATTTAAAGCCAGAGGAGATAAGTTCAGTCATTAAAGAGCAGGTGAAGCGGTATGCATCCCAGCTTGAGGTATCTGACATTGGCACGGTAATCCAAGTGGCAGACGGAATTGCCCGTATTCACGGCCTTGAAAATGCCATGCAGGGCGAGTTGCTGGAATTTCCAGGGGAAGTCTATGGGATGGTGCTGAACTTGGAGGAAGACAATGTTGGTGCCGTATTGTTAGGGGACCATAAAAATATCAATGAAGGGGATACCGTTAAGACCACGGGCAGGGTGGTTGAGGTTCCAGTCGGCGACGCCATGACTGGGCGCGTGGTTAATGCATTAGGCCAGCCGATTGATGGGAAAGGCCCCATAGAAACTACGAAATTCAGGCAGATAGAAAGGGTGGCGTCCGGGGTTATTTCAAGGAAATCCGTAGATACGCCCCTGCAGACAGGGATTAAGGCGATTGACTCCATGGTGCCAATCGGAAGGGGGCAGCGTGAGCTGATTATCGGCGACCGCCAGACCGGGAAAACAGCGATTGCCGTAGATACCATTATCAACCAGAAAGGGCAGGGCGTAAAATGTATTTACGTTGCCATCGGGCAGAAAGCTTCTACCGTTGCAACCATTGTAAAGACATTTGAGGAGTTCGGGGCAATGGACTACACCACAGTAGTAGCTTCTACCGCCAGCGAGCTTGCGCCGCTGCAGTATATTGCACCGTATGCAGGGTGCGCCATCGGTGAAGAATGGATGGAAAACGGTGAGGACGTGCTGGTGATCTATGACGACCTGAGCAAGCATGCAACCGCATACCGTACGCTTTCCTTGCTGCTGCGCCGTCCGCCCGGGCGTGAAGCATATCCCGGCGACGTATTCTATTTGCATTCAAGGCTGTTAGAGCGTGCGGCAAGGCTTTCTGATAAATTAGGAGGCGGTTCCTTAACGGCGCTGCCCATTATAGAAACACAGGCAGGGGACGTTTCCGCTTATATCCCTACCAATGTAATTTCCATTACAGACGGGCAGATTTACCTGGAAACGGAAATGTTTAACGCAGGGTTCCGCCCAGCGATTAACGCGGGCCTTTCCGTATCAAGGGTAGGGGGCTCCGCCCAGATTAAGGCTATGAAAAAGATTGCGGCGCCTATCCGTGTGGAACTGGCACAGTACCGTGAGCTGGCGGCATTTGCGCAGTTCGGTTCAGAACTGGATGCAGACACCACGGAAAAGCTGGCGCAGGGCGAACGGATCCGTGAAATGTTAAAGCAGCCCCAGTATAAGCCCATGCCGGTAGAATATCAGGTTATGATTATCTATGCGGCAACGAAGAAATACCTTCTGGACGTACCGGTAGAGGATATCCTGCGGTTTGAACAGGAGCTGTTTGAATTTGTGGATACCAAGTACCCGGAAATCCCGGAAGCAATCCGCAGCGACAAAGAAATCAAAGAAGCAACGGAAACCAAGCTTGTAAAAGCCATTGAGGAATGTAAGGCGCAATTTAAGTAGACGGGTGGTGAAAGTTTATGGCGTCCATGAGGGACATCAAAAGAAGGAAAGGCAGCATACAAAGTACGCAGCAAATCACAAAAGCCATGAAGCTCGTTTCTACCGTAAAGCTGCAAAAGGCCAAAAACCGTGCGGAACAGTCCAACCCGTATTTTAACTATATGTACCAGACCGTGACTTCCATGCTGGCAAGGTCCGGGAACATGGCCCATCCCTATTTACAGGCGGGGAGCTCCCAGAAAAAGGCGGTGATTACCATCGCCTCCAACCGCGGGCTTGCCGGTGGGTACAACTCCAACATCGTGAAGCTTGTTACCGACAGTGGGATTCCCAAGGAAGACGCCCAGATTTACATTGTTGGGCGCAAGGCTAAGGAATCTTTGCTGCGGAAGGGCTATGAGATAAAAGGGGATTTTTCGGATGTGATTGAAGGCCCCACCTATGAGGATGCCGCTGCAATCTGCAAGGAAGTCCTTGGGGCGTTTACCAACGGTGAGATTGGGGAAATCTACCTTGCATACACCCATTTTAAGAATACAGTCAGCCATGAGCCCACCTTAATGAAGCTGCTCCCAGTGGAATTTGACGAGGCAGAGCTGAAAGAGGCCGACAGCCATGTGCTGATGAATTATGAGCCGAATGAGGAGGAAGCGTTGGACCTGATCATCCCCAAATACATGACCAGCCTGTTTTACGGCGCGCTGGTGGAGGCAGTTGCCAGTGAAAATGGTGCGAGGATGCAGGCAATGGATTCCGCAACAAGCAATGCAGAAGAAATGATTAGTGATTTGACATTGAAATACAATAGGGCGCGCCAAGGCTCCATTACGCAGGAGCTTACCGAAATTATTGCTGGCGCAGAAGCCATCTCATAGAAAGGATTGATTAAGGAGTGAAATTATGGCAGAAAAAAATATAGGTAAAATCACTCAGATTATCGGCGCCGTTTTGGATATCAAGTTTTCCGAAGGCAGCCTGCCGGAAATCAATGAAGCAATCCAGATTCCGTTAGCTGACGGAAAACGTCTGGTTGTGGAGGTTTCCCAGCATCTGGGTGATGATACGGTAAGGTGTATTGCCATGGGTCCCACAGACGGGCTGGTCCGGGGGATGGATGCAGAAGCCACAGGGGCGTCCATTACCATCCCGGTTGGCGAACAGACGTTGGGCCGTATGTTCAACGTGCTGGGGGAGCCGATTGACGAAGTGGCTCCGCCCAAAAACGTGGAATACATGCCAATCCACAGGAAGGCGCCATCCTTTGAGGAACAGGCGACCTCCACAGAAATGCTGGAAACCGGCATCAAAGTCGTTGACCTGCTCTGCCCCTACCAGAAGGGCGGGAAAATCGGCCTGTTCGGCGGGGCTGGCGTAGGCAAGACCGTGCTGATTCAGGAGTTAATCCACAATATTGCCACAGAGCATGACGGATATTCCGTATTTACCGGTGTAGGGGAACGTACCCGTGAGGGGAACGACCTCTACTATGAAATGAAGGAATCCGGGGTTATTGACAAGACCTGTATGGTGTTTGGGCAGATGAACGAGCCTCCTGGGGCACGTATGCGTGTAGGCTTAACAGGCCTTACCATGGCAGAATATTTCCGTGACAAGGGCGGGAAGGACGTGCTTTTGTTTATTGACAATATTTTCCGTTTTACCCAGGCAGGTTCTGAGGTATCCGCGCTGTTAGGCCGTATGCCCTCAGCCGTAGGTTATCAGCCAACCTTGCAGACAGAAATGGGCGCACTGCAGGAGCGCATCACATCCACCAAGAACGGTTCTATCACTTCCGTACAGGCAGTGTATGTTCCGGCGGATGACTTGACTGACCCGGCTCCGGCAACTACGTTTGCCCATCTGGACGCAACGACCACATTGTCACGTTCCATCGCGGAGCTTGGGATTTACCCGGCGGTAGACCCGCTGGATTCCACGTCCCGTATCTTAGACCCCCGTGTGGTAGGGCAGGAGCATTTTGATGTTGCCCGCGGCGTACAGGAAATTTTGCAGAGATATAAAGAATTACAGGATATTATCGCAATCCTCGGCATGGATGAGCTGTCAGAGGACGATAAACTGGTCGTAAACCGTGCCCGGAAAGTACAAAGATTCCTTTCCCAGCCATTCTTCGTAGCAACCCAGTTTACCGGCCTTGACGGAAAATATGTGCCAATTGCAGAAACCCTCCGTGGGTTTAAGGAAATTTTGGAAGGCAAGCATGATGACGTCCCAGAAGGCCATTTCCTGAATGCAGGGTCTATTGATGAAGTTCGCGCCCGCATGAAATAGGGGGTGAGCACATGGCAGAGGAAAATAAGTACTTTCAGTTGGAAATCATCACGCCAGACCGTGTGTTTTACAAAGGGGAAGCCTCCATGGTGGAATTTACCTCCGTGGACGGGGAAATGGGCGTCTATAAACACCATATCCCCCTGACGACTGTGCTGGCTCCCGGCATTGTAACTGTTACCGAACAAGGCGGGAAAAAAGAAGCGGCAGTCCATGCAGGCTTTGTGCAGATTCTGGGGGAAAAAGTGACTTTCCTTGCAGAAATTGCAGAATGGCCAGACGAGATTGACGTAAACCGCGCACAGGCCGCCAAAGCCCGTGCAGAAGAACGGCTCCGCAGCCACAGTGCAGAGGTGGACGTGGCCCGTGCAGAAATTGCATTGAAGAAGGCATTGGTGCGCCTTGACATGAAGCATTGAGGATGTGCGCAATAGATGGGCAAGGCATTGGTGAGCCTTGACGTAGGAAAAGCATTGCAGTGCCAGAAGGCTTATCTGGTTTTTGCAGTGCTTTTCTTATGGATAACGGGGGATGAAATGTTAAATATTGGGATATGCGATGATGAAAAAATTATAGTTGCTTTGCTAAAAAAAATGTTACAGGATTGTTTGGAGGAATTAGGGATAAAAGGGCAAATTTCAGAGTTTTATTCTGGTGAGGAGTTGCTTAAAAACTTAAATGAAGAAGAACTGCTTTTTCTGGATATTAAGATGCCAGGGTTGAATGGAATTGAAATTGGGGGACTTCTTCGCGATAAAAAGAATGATTGTAAAATAATCGTGGCAACTGGCTGGACTGAGTATTTTAAAGATGCTTTTAAGATAGGAGCCTTTCGTTTTGTTACGAAACCTTTTCAAAAGGAAGAGATAAAAGAGGCTTTGGAAGCTGTTTTGAAAACTAAACTTGGCATAGAAACTATAGAATTATATAGAGAACGGAATATGTATACATTTTTTCAAAAAGAAATTATATATATGACAGCAGCGAGCAGTGCAGTTGAATTTATGTTGAAGGGAGAAGTTTTCCGGAAAGAAACATCTTTGGCAGAATTAGAGAAAATTTTGGATAATAGACTGTTTTACCGTATCAGTAAAAGGTGCATTGTTAATTTAGCAAAGATTGAACTGTACGAAAGTGGAACTATATTATTAGATGGAGTTGAGTTTAAAGTATCTGTCCGAAAAAGAAAGGATTTCGAAAAAAGGTATTTGATATTTCTTATGAACTTTAAGTAGGGAGAAAGATGATGTTAGCAATACATATGATTGGTTTTGTTTTGGAATTAGCGAAACTTTTGATAATAGGTTATGTTTTTTGTGACATGAAGATTAACTGTTCTTGGTTTTCTGGAATACCAATTATATTTTTTTATATGCTATTTGTAGAATTAGGGAATAAGAAATTTTTATCTATAGTGGCATGTATATTAATAATTATATTTATATGGTTCCAAGGAGGTGGTGGACGAAAGAAAAGAACCGTAGATATCATAAAAATATATTTGTGTGCATCATTTTTTGATGTCTTTTTAGGAGCATTTTTAAAATTGCTTATATCAGGATATTCAAAAGAAACATTAATAGTAATAACTAATATCTTAGCGATTTTTGCAGTTGTAGCAATTTATGGAGCCAAGAGGAAGTTTTGGAAGAAAGATGTGAGAAAAAACTATATTATATCACAAGCGGTGGTTTTTAGTTGTATTGTTATTATGGGGATATGTTTGTTTATGGTAGTATCTGTTTTGGAAATTGCGGAGGAATATGTTCAAAATTCAAAATTAGCAGTATTTACAAAAATTTTAACGATGATTCTTCTTATAAGTATTCTATTGTTGGTGCTATTTGTAGTATATTTTTATGAAGCGAATCAAGAAATAAAAAGAATATTAGGAGCAGAAAAGTTTTTAAGGGATACACAAAAAAATCACTATGAAATGATGCTTCAAAAAGAGGAAGATACAAGGAAATTTCGCCATGATTTTATGAATCACTTATTATGTATAAGAGAAATCATTGTACAAAGACAGGAAAAAAAGGCCATTGCTTATATTGATAAGTTGCAGCAAGGCATGTTGGAAATTCAAAATAAATGTTATAGTGTTGGTAATCTAGTGATAGATGCAATTATGAATTATTATATGCAAATGCTTGATGATGAGATTATAAAGTTGGTTTCGGGAAAATGCTCAAATGAAATAGGGATTAGCCAAGTGGAATTGTGCATAATTTTTTCGAACTTGATGAAAAATGCAGTAGAAGAGATTGAAAGGCAGAAGGATGGGGAAAAATGTTTGAAAATAGAAATTTCTGAAAGGGAAGAGGGAATAAAGTTTGAAATATCTAACAGTACAGATAGGGGAAAAGAATGTTTCTTTGGAACTGCAAAAAAGGATAAAAAGAATCATGGAATAGGATTGCAGAATGTCATGGAAATCGTGGAAAAGAATTGTGGGGTATTCCAATATAGGTTGTTGGGGGCAACTTTTAAAGTGCTTGTTATTTTGCCAAAGCAAATGAGTGGTAGATAACTTAACACTTAAAGGTATAAGTCGACGTAAAGGGGGTTATTCTTGAAAAAATAGTACAAATGTGATATTTTGTAAAAAGAAAGGAGGGGTTGTGTTGGACTTATTCCATGTAGGTTATGGCTGGAAAGAGCTACTTTGGTGGTTCTTTGGGAATTGATTTTAGGTGAATGTATGTAATATATAAGATAAAAAGTAGTAGTAGGAGGATAATATAAAGATGAGAAAGCAATTATTTAAAAAATTGGAAATAATAATATTAGTGGTTTGTCTAATGGTTTGTGTGTTACCTAAAAATGTATATGCATCTAATACTTCTATTAGATTGCGAGAATATGAAAAGATAATTGAAGCGCTAAATACGGAGTTTGGATTGGAAATGAGTTTGCTAGATGAAGAACAATTATCAGAAATGGGGGTTAAAGCAGAAAATGCTTATGACAATATTTTGCGGATGTCTTTAGCAGAATTTGAGAACGAACTTAGGGAACAATGTAGTTATATACTAGAAATGAAAAAAACTAATTATAAAGTGAAGTGCGTGATTGAAAGTGGAGATAGCATTAGTGGTAGAAGTTCTGGAACAAAAACTCAATACTGTTATATTTATGGAAATGGTGGAACATATCCATATGGAAGGCATTTAGGAGATTTGTACTTAAAAGCAAATGTGGTTGAAGCGGGAGTGAATCAATATACTTCAGTGAAAGAAATTGGAGGAACGAATACAACTAATGTCGGCATATATTTTAGTGTGATGAATAGTATGTCCTCATATAGTTTTTCCAATAACATGAAAACCTGTACTGTAAAGTATAAGGGAATGTATGTGAATGCTAATCATATGGCTTTAACATCCTATATTACATATACTATACACTATCAGGTGAATGGGGGGAATCAAACATTATACGTATCTAACATTTAGAATGATAATGGTATAGGAGGCCTATTCAGGATTAGGATATTGGAGCAGATATGAAGAAAGTATTAGAAAGCCTAATTATAGTTTTTTTCTGCGCTTGTTTATTTATTGCCAGCAGCAGTGCAGATAGTGGAAAAGAATTGGACTCTGGAAACAGGGAGATTTTTATCACTGTCAGTATTCTAGGGGATCAAGGGGAAACAGGCAACGTAATTCATTTAAATAGCAGAATTTATAGCAGGGAAATTGCCTATATCTGCGATTATCTGGATAAAAAGAACATATTGGAAGATGAAGTTACAGAAGAATGGGGAACTGTAACCGTAAGGATGGAAACAGAACAAGGAGAATGGCTTTCAAGAGAATTTTCCGTTGATGCTGCGCAGAAAGAAGTTATTGCGTATATCAATGGGATTGAAGAAGGGAAATTTAAATATATGGGAAAATAAGAAGATTTCCTTTCTAGTTCTGTCGTAGCAGGTGTAGCTTGCCACTGCATTTACAAATGGCTAGACAGTAGGCATAAGGAGGACGACAAGTAGCCTAAGTGGGTGCTTAGCCACTATAAAAAGAAAAGAAGAATCCCCAAACTGTACTCGCCTGCAGTTTGGGGATTCGTTCCTATTCATATGGAATTGCTATTTCTTTTGCCTACTGGCATTATAGCATATGCAAGTAGGGATTGCAAGATGCATTTTTTCCATAATTTATGGGCTTTAGTACAAGCAAAGGAAACATGGATACAAAAAATCTATTACTTGTGGAAGAAGTGTTCAGAGGTTTTGTAAAGAAAAATGCAGAAAAGTGTAGAACCATGTAGAAATACATGATATAATAACTACGTTGCTCAACCGAAACCCGGCAACGGGAGGAGGTGTTTGTGTGGAATACATGATTTCCTTCATGATTGCTGTCGCACAGGTGTAGCTTGCCACTGCATTTGCAAATGGCTAGACAGTAAGCATAAGGGCGACAAATAGCCTAAGTGGGTGCTTAGCCACTATAAAAAGAAAAGAAGAATCCCCAAACTGTACTTGCCTACAGTTTGGGGATTCGTTCTTCGTCTGTATAGACACATGATTTCCTTTGCCTACTGGCATTATAGCATATGCAAGTAGGGATTGCAAGATACACATGCTCTATTTTTATATAGCGTTTTGCCAGCGCTTTTACGGCAAATCTTTACCAAACAAAGGCTGTTCCTATGAAGAGGGCTATCTTACACCTGCCACTGCTGGATTTTCATAAAATTGCTGGATTAAAAATTTTTTTAAAAATTTTGCAAGTATTTTCTTCCATATGGCGTATTATAAGTGAAGGACAAAAAGCAGGGTATCAGCAAATCAGCTATCAAAAAACATGTAGGAGGTAAGGCATGAAAAAGAGCAAGAAGGTTTTAGTGTCAGTAGTCGCCTGTATGGTAGTATGTGCAATTTCCATACCAGCAATTGCGGCGAATATGCAGAAAACAACTGTAAGCATGGAGCAGGTAGTATACACAAGGAATTCCGGGCTCAACAATACAATTTTAGACAAGAAAGTGGTATATCCCAATGAATTGGAAGAAAACACGAAGGATATTGAACTGGCAGAGGAAGCTGCTGGCGTAGAAGGGAATGGAATAGCAGCCGAGAATACAGCAGCAACGGACACCACAGGAAATGGGACGGATGCCGTTCTGGCAGATGTAGCTGACACAGGCGTGAATGACACAGCAGCCAGCCCAGTCTGTCCCTATTATGTAGATAACAATGGTGACGGTGTCTGCGACCATTGCGCCCATGGCGGGGCATGCAGCAATTATGTGGACAACAATGGTGACGGTGTCTGTGACTATTGCGCCCATGGCGGGGCATGTGGGAATTATGTAGATGCCAACTGGGATGGAGCCTGTGATTACTGTACCCATAACGGGAGCGGCCACTGTGGCAGTTATTCCGATTCCAATGGAGATGGGTACTGTGACAATTATGTAAGCACGGGCAGCGGAAGCAGTAGCAGCGGGAGCGGGCACCATGGCAGCCACCATGGGGAGCACCACTGGTAAGAAGGGCAAAGGGGATGCGTTATGCGCGGCGAACAGGAGGTTGAGCAGGCAATAGAATTGTACTCTGATATGATTCGCAGGATTTGCCTTTTGCATCTGAATAACCATGAGGATACGGAGGATGTGCTTCAGGAGGTGTTTTTGAAGTATGTCCTCCATTCTGTGGGTTTTGAGAGCAAGGAGCATGAGAAGGCATGGCTCATCCGCGTGACGCTTAATGCCTGTAAAGACCTGAAAAGGAGGTTGTTCCGCCATAGCACGGTGCCGTTGGATGTGCTGTCGGAAGAAGCAGCCAGCGTGATGCCGGAACAGATGGAAATTCTGGAAGTTGTGCTTTCCCTGCCGGCGAAATATAAAGACGTGATTTACCTTCATTATTATGAAGGCTATACTGCCCGGGAAATAGGAACGATGTTACATAAAAAAGAGAACACCGTATATTCCCTCTTGTCAAGGGGGAGGGAATTGCTGAAGCAGAAGCTGGGAGGTGGCAGGGATGCATGATGAGATTCGGGATGCATTTGGGCAGATTCATGCAACAGATAAAATGAAACAATCTGTGTCGGAATACCTGTCCGGGAAGGAACGGAAAACATTAAAAAATTCTGCTAGGATCCGCCGATATGCCTTAGCTTCAGTCTGTGCCCTTCTATTGCTATGTGCTGGGATAGGGAATTGGTATTTCTGGGAAATGCCAGTGGCTTATGTCAGCATAGATGTGAACCCTTCGGTGGAACTGACCTTAAACCGCAGGAACCGCGTGACGGATGCAGAAGGCCGGAATAAGGATGGGGAAGCGGTTCTTAAGCAGGTACAGTTAGAAGGCAAAGATTATCTGGAGGCGATAGAGCTGCTGATGGAAAGCGATGCCATGCAGGCGTATCTTGCAGAAAATGAGAAGCCGACCGTTACGGTGGCTTCTGCCAAAGCTGATGAGCTCCTTGCTGGTTTAGAAAGCAGCATAGTGGCAACCCATTACCATGGCATGTGCAGGAGCGCCGCGATAGAAGCCGTTGCATCCGCCCACGATTGTGGGATGTCTTTGGGAAAATACCAAATATACCAGCTTCTGGCAGAGTATGGCTCAGGGCTTACAACCGAAAATTGCCAGAAGATTTCTATGTGCCAGCTCCAGCAGCTTTTGGCACAGTATGAAAGCGGCAGGGAAACAGCGGTGGATAATCAGGAATTAGAATGGCTGCAGACAGGCTGCGGCCATCATGGCGGGAGCCACCACCATCAGGGAAGCGGCCACCATATGGAATGACAGCCCTGCCAGCCATAGGTATTCTTAGAAATGTAAACAAATATTATTAAAAGGTTGACAATTGTCGGGTTCCTGTGTATAGTATCTGTAGGGGAATTCTATGGATGTATGCACAGGAGGATACTATGAAGAAAAAATTAACAGTCAAAGAGATTGTCTGCGGGGGCATGTTCACGGCGCTGGTAGCGGTAGGGGCTTTTATTCAGGTTCCAGTGCCGGGGATGGACTACTTCACCCTGCAGTTTTTATTTGTGCTTCTTGCCGGGATGGTGTTAGGCTCTAAAATGGGTGCAGTCAGCGTTGGCGCTTATGTGCTGCTGGGCTTGTGCGGATTGCCTGTGTTTGCAGCAGGCGGTGGGATTTCTTATATTTTCCGTCCAAGCTTTGGATATCTGCTGGGCTTTCTCCTAGCAGCTTTTTTGGTGGGGCTGGTAGTGGAGAACGGCCGGATTAGGGGATATGGGAAATATCTGGCAGCAGCCTTTGCCGGTTTTTCCGTTACTTACCTGATTGGATTGGCTTATAAATATTTGATGCTGAATTATTATGTAGGGGAAAAAACAGCTTTTGTCATGGTGCTGGCGGACTGTTTTCCGCTGGACATGCCGGGGGACATTGTGCTCTGCTTTTTATCCGCAGGGCTGGCAGTCCGCCTTGTGCCGGCGTCCCGGAGCATCTTGGGCACAATCTCTAAGGAAAACGGAAAGGAGGCCTTGTAATGGATAGGAAATTAGAGGAATTGAAGCATAAGGTTCTGGAGGGCGGCCAGATAGATAAGGGAGAAGCCCTTTGGCTGGCAGGCCAGCCCTTGGAGGGGCTTTGCCATGCAGCGGACGAAATCCGCCGGAAATTTTGCGGGAACCAGTTTGACCTCTGCACCATTATAAATGGGAAAAGTGGGAAATGCACAGAAGACTGCAAATATTGTGCACAGTCTTCCTTTTACCATACAGATGTGGAAAGCTATCCCCTTCTGGGGACAGAGGAGCTAGTAAGGCAGGCAGAGTACAATAGCCAGCGGGGAGTGCCTAGGTATTCCATTGTAACTTCCGGAAAGAGGCTGGGCAGCCGGGAAGTGGAACAGGCTTGCGAGAGCATCCAAAAGATAAAAGAAACGGTGGATATTTCTGTCTGTGTGTCTTTTGGGCTTTTGGAGGAAGAAGAATTCCAGAAGGTGAAGGAAGCAGGGGCAGTCCGGGTACATAATAATTTGGAAGCTTCGGCAGGGTATTTCCCCAGCGTCTGCACAACCCACACCCAGCAGGATAAAATAGATGCCCTAAAGGCTGCCCAAAGGGCAGGGCTCAGTATTTGCAGCGGCGGCATTATGGGGATGGGGGAAAGCATGGAAGACCGGATAGACCTTGCGCTGACGTTGCGGGAATTGGAGGTGGATTCCGTGCCAATCAATATGCTGAACCCTATTCCGGGGACGCCTTATGAGAATCATGCAAGGCTGACAGAAGATGACATGTGCCGGATTGTGGCAGTGTTCCGCTTTCTCCTGCCCAAAGCCTTTATCCGGCTGGCAGGCGGCAGGGGGCTTATGGAGGAGCAGGGCAGGAAATGTTTCCAGTCTGGGGCAAATGCTGCCATTACTGGGGACATGCTGACTACAGCAGGGATTACCATTCAGCGTGATTTGGAGATGCTTAAGGAATTGGGCTACCAAGTGGTGGAGAGTTGCGGATAAGCTTAAAATAGGATTTGTCTGGGAATGGAAGGGTTCATGTTTCGGGACTGGAAAGGCAGGGCAAATGGGAAAAGGAATATTTATCACTGGGACTGGGACAGATGTGGGAAAGACATATGTCACAGCTTTGTTGGTAAAGGCATTGGAAGAAGCAGGCGTGAAGGCGGCATATTATAAAGCAGCGGCCAGCGGGAACCGCAGGGACAGCCAAGGCAGGCTAGTCCCCGGGGATGCGGCATGGGTAAAGGAGGTTTCCGGGATTGCCCAGCCTTTGGAATCCATGGTTCCGTATCGTTACGAAGAAGCAGTTTCCCCGCATTTGGCAGCCCGGAAGGAAGGGAATCCCGTGGAGATTTCCGTAGTCCGGCAGGGATACCGCAAGCTATGCCGGGAATATGGGTATGTTACAATGGAAGGCAGTGGAGGGATTCTTTGCCCGCTGCGCTGGGAAGATGGGAAGGAATTGTGGCTGGAGGATGTTGTCAGGGAGCTGCACCTGCCCTGCCTTGTGGTTGCAGACGCAGGGCTTGGGACGATAAATAGCACAGTGCTGACATTGGAATATTTAAACCAGAAGGGGATTACGGCAAAAGGCATTATCCTGAACCATTTCCACCCGGGAAATGAGATGGAGATGGATAACCTCAGGATGGTGGAACGCCGCGGGGCTGTGCCCGTGGTTGCCTGCGTACAGGAACATGCAGAAAAAATAGAATTAGCACCAGAACAATTAATGGCCTTATACGAATGATAGGGCCATTCATTTTATGGAAAGGCAGCCGCAGTTTTCCATAGGAGATTGGAACACCAAAGGAATAACTGCCAAACGGCATCAAAATATCAGACATTTCCCACCCAGAAATAAAATTGGGGGAAATATGGTATAATAGCAACAGCTATTATACGCGCCGCAGTGCGCATGGGTTACCATACCATGATGCGGAGCATATGGTATAATAGCAACAGCTATTATACGCGCCGCAGTGCGCATGGGTTACCAT
>ERZ778516.899-NODE-899-length-24071-cov-13.470978_pt1 | contig 24071 bp, 20 predicted proteins | sample MGYA00510342_ERZ778516 | MGnify/ENA primary metagenome ERZ778516 (study PRJEB29527, sample SAMN07138961) | mouse gut metagenome | material: feces | host: mouse | place: China:Nanjing | collected 2016-01-25 ... | reverse complement strand
TGACGGTCATGCCGTCGGTCAGACCCTGGGGTGCAAGGATATATGCTTTCTCACCATCTGCATAGCAGATCAGTGCGATATTGGCTGTTCTGTTCGGATCGTACTCGATTCCGATGACCTTTGCCGGGATCCCGTCTTTCCTTCTCTTGAAATCGATGATCCTGTATTTTCTCTTATGACCGCCTCCGCGGTGTCTCACAGTAATTTTTCCCTGCGCGTTACGTCCGGCATGCTTCTTCAGAGAAGTTGTCAGAGATTTCTCCGGAGTGTTCTTGGTGATCTCCGCGAAATCATATCCGGACATGTGTCTTCTGGACGGTGTATATGGGCGATAGGTTTTGATTCCCATTACTTTGTCTCCTTTCGATCTACTTTACTTATCATGTTTGTAGTAAACATATAGGCCGGCAACCTGCCCGGGCTTTTACAGCCCCTCAAAGATCTCAATATCCTTGCTGTCAGCGGTGAGCTGTACGATTGCCTTTTTGGTCTTTGCAGTTCTGCCGTATACCATGCCGCGTCTTTTTTTCTTGCCTTCGCAGTTCATGGTATTGACACTCTTTACCTTCGTTCCGGCGAACATCTTCTCGACTGCTTCCTTCACCTGAGACCTGGTTGCGTCTGTGTGCACGAGGAAGGTGTACTTCTTCTCGCCCATGGCAGCCATGCTCTTTTCGGTGATCACCGGCTTGAGGATTACATCATAGTATTTAATATCAGCCATTACGCATATACCTCCTCGATGGTTGCGACAGCAGCTTTCGTCACGATCACGGTATTGTATTTCAGAATATCGTATACGTTGATGGTATTGGTCAGAGCTGTCTGGACATTTTCAATGTTTCTTGCAGACTTTACCACGTTCTGGTCATTCTCATTCAGAACCACCAGCGCCTTATTCACATTCAGCGCATCCAGAACTGCCTGCATCTTCTTTGTCTTGATCTCATCAAATTTCAGCTCATCCAGAACGATGAACTTCTGCTCCTGCACTCTGCTGGTCAGAGCGGATTTGAGCGCCAGTCTCTTCTCCTTCCGGTTCAGACGGATGCTGTAATCTCTCGGCGTCGGAGCGAAGACCACGCCGCCGCCGGTCCACTGAGGAGCTCTTGTGGAACCCTGACGGGCATGTCCGGTTCCCTTCTGTCTCCACGGCTTTCTTCCGCCGCCGGAAACCTCGGAACGGGTCTTTGCTTTCTGAGTTCCCTGTCTTTTATTCGCAAGCTGTGCAACGACTGCCATGTGTACCAGATGCTCATTCACATCCACACCGAATACCGCATCGCTTAATTCCATCGTGCCAACTTCTTTGCCTTCCATATTATAAACAGATACGTTTGCCATTTGTGTGTTCCTCCTTTCCCTTCAAACCTTACTTACCGGATTTGACCGTTTCTTTGATGGTAACTAAAGCTTTCTTAGGTCCTGGTACCGCACCTTTTACCAACAATAAATTGTTCTCTGCATCTACTTTTACGATCTCCAGATTCTGAATGGTGATCTGTTTGGCCCCCATGTGGCCCGGCATTCCTTTTCCCTTGAACACCTTGCTCGGGTCGGAACATGCGCCGTTGGAACCCTGATGACGATGGAACTTGGAACCGTGGGTCATGGGTCCTCTGTGCTGTCCCAGTCTCTTGATCGCGCCCTGGAAACCTTTTCCCTTGGAAATCGCTGTCGCATCAATCTTGTCGCCTGCTGCGAAGATGTCTGCTTTGATCTCCTGTTTCACTGCATATTCAGCAGCATTCTCTAATTTCAGCTCTCTGACAAATCTCTTATAAGCAACGCCTGCTTTGTCAAAGTGGCCTTTCTTCGGTTTGTTCACCAGCTTCTCTCTGATGTCAACGAAGCCCACCTGTACGGCGCTGTATCCGTCGTTCTCTTCCGTTTTGACCTGAGTCACGACACACGGACCGGCCTGCAATACAGTCACCGGGGTTAATACACCGTCTTCGTTGAAGATCTGCGTCATTCCGACTTTTGTCGCTAAAATAGCTTTCTTCATTCTTTCTTTCCTCCTGTTTTCTCTACAGCGGAATACCTTATCATAAGGAATTCATTCTAGCCGCAGGATTATCTGGTTTTCATTTTAATATCAACATACACACCTGCAGGCATCTCAAGGCGGGACAGAGCGTCTACCGTCTTCTGCGTCGGTGCAATGATATCAATCAGTCTCTTATGAGTTCTCTGCTCGAACTGCTCGCGGGAATCCTTGTACTTGTGTACCGCACGGATGATCGTGATGACTTCCTTCTTCGTCGGAAGGGGGACCGGTCCGCTCACTTTGGATCCTGTTTTCTTCACCGTCTCGATGATCTTCTTTGCGGATGCATCGATCAGCTGGTGATCGTAAGCCTTCATTGTGATTCTCATTACCTGACTTGCCATAAAAAAAGTCGCCTCCTTATTCGTACTTCTGACTACCAGTACGACAAGCGGTGACTGTACACTCTCCCGTGTGTATCCTGAAGATTCACACACGTCGTTTCCTTCTTTTCTGAAGGACAGTTTTAATTGGTACAGTGACTTGTCGCCAGTTTGCTAACTTGACATTCGCTCCACGGAAAACCCTCGCATCTGCGCGGCAACCTCACGCTTCTTCGCTATCAATGTCACAACAAGAGATAGTATAGCGGAAAGTTCTGTATTTTGCAAGTACTTTTTTCATTTTCTTCCGCTTTTTTCAAATCATTGAAAAAGGCCGGCGCAAAATACGTTTTGCGCCGGCCCCTTTCCCTAATCAGACCATGCTTCCTGCAGAATCTCCTGCAGCGCCGGAATATCCCTTATAAAGCTGTATCGAAAATGAATGGTGCCGCCCACCTGTACATTTTCTTTGCAGGACTTCATCTGCGCCGCAATCTCTTTTCCTTCATACCACGGACTGTCTGCTTCTGCATCTGCTGCTTTGCTGTCTGCCAGCCCCACATACAGCTCCACATCCCCGTCGGTGCCCGCCACCAGGTCTGACCACCAGGCCAGCAGACTTGTAAAGTCATGTTCCGCGTCTCCTGCCTGCCAGTACAGCTGCGGAGCGATATAATCCACCCAGCCTGATTCCACCCATTTTTTACTGTCTGCGTATATCTCAAAATAGGAAGAAAACCCGGTCGTATTTTCACTGCCTTCCGGATGCATGGTCTTATTTGCCCAGATCGCCGTCGGGCTGATTCCAAATTCGATCCCGGGATCTGCCCGGTGCACCGCTTCATCCATCCCCTGCACCAGAAGATTGGTATTCTCGCGGCGCCAGTCCCCAATATCCGGAAAATCCGCTCCATAAGCAGCATAGGAAGCAGCATCGCCAACCTCGGAGCCCGGATAAAAATAATCATCCATATGGATCCCGTCAATATCATAATGCTCAACCAGTTCCACCGCGCCGTCGATCACCATCTGACGTACTTCCGGCAGCGCCGGATCAAAATAGTATCTGCCTCCATATTCGATCAGCCATTCCGGATGCAGTACGGCCGGCGAACGGTCCGCCAGATTTTCCAGCTCATTTTCTGATCTGGTCGCCTGGTATGGATTGATCCATGCATGAAGTTCCAGTCCGCGCTCATGGGCCTCCTCCACCCAGTAGGCCAGCGGATCAAAATCCGAATCCGGCGCCGCCCCATACTGTCCGGTCAGGTATTTACTCCATGGGTAGATGTCGGACTTGTACAGGGCATCCGAGCATGGCCGCACCTGCAGAAAGACCGTATTAAAACCATATTCGTCCGCCCCGTCCAGAATCTCATCTGCCTGTCTGCGCAGTTCTTCCGCCGAAACGGACGGCTCGGCAGGATAATCCAGCCCCCATGCGGTAGTTACCCACACTCCGCGCATCTCCTGATCCACATCTCTTTTCATCCTGACTTTCGCATGACTGCAGCCGGACACCCATACTGCCAGAATCAACAGTCCAAATACGGATATCCGTCCTGCCCTCCAAAATCTCTGATTCAATCTTTCCATTTTCCCATCCTTTCAACGACCAATGCGGTTCATGATCCTTTTATAATGCTCCCGGCAGTCCTTCCAGTGCAGATCCACCAGCTGCCGTTCCATTTTCCTGATCTCTGTATAATGCCGCACATATAACCACAGCATAATTGCAAAATACGGAGAACAGAACCTCAGAAGTCTTACAAAATAGCTGGAATGCGCCCTTACTCCCGCTGATTTCTCCTGCAGGTACAGCATTGCCCGAAAAAACACCGACTTTTCATGCACTCTTTCAGCTCTTAGCAGCTGTGCGATTTCCCTGCAGTGCAGCTGCCTGCCCGGACTGTTGAAATTTGAAATGGAGCCTGTGGATATCCGGTACAGAATCAACGGCTGATTTACATAACACGTCCTGATCTGTTCATTCTGACCCAGTATTTTCTGAAAGCATGCCCTGTCATTGACCGTCCGGAAACGCAGGATAAAATCCAGCACCTCATCGGACAGCAGAGATTTTCTGTATACTGCAGTACCCATGATCGGGCAGCCCAGCCGGACCGCACGATGCAGCGTCCGCCCTCTGATAAAATGCTGCAGCACGACTTCCAGATAGGTATGACAGGTCTTTACCATCTCCCCGTTTCCTGTGAATTTCAGAAAGGCCGTACATACAATGTCGTATTCCTCCAGTTTTGCCGTGACTGCAAACAGATCATAAGGGGCCAGCAGATCATCCCCGTTCAGCACGACAAAGCGCTCCCCGTCAACAGCACGAAGAGCATCCACGTAGTTTTGGCAGATTCCGGCATTCTTTTTCCGGAACAGCCGGTTGACCCGTTCGAACAGCGCCTGATTCTCCTCCAGCCACTTTTCCATGACTTCACAGCTGTGATCCTCCGAACCGTCATCCGTGATGATCAGCTGAAACTTCTCCCCATTTCCGAACTGTCTGATCTGATATTTGATGCTCTCCAAGGCGTATGGCACCACCTCTGCCTGATTATAGCACGTCACCACAAATGTAAACATCCCACTGCCTCCATTTCCTTTTCACTCTATGATACATCCTGTCCGGTACCGCACAGCCATCCCGCCGGACTGTCCTGAAAAAAGTTGCATTTCACCTGCAAATATACTATATTGTATATGTTGCCGCCGCCACGGCAGGCATGGAAACTTCATGATAAAGAGGGAGCTGCATCCATGATTTCAGTCATCATACCTGTTTACAATACCGAACAGTATCTGCATCGCTGCATTGATTCTGTACTGGCTTCTGCATACCAGGAGTTCGAGATCCTGCTGGTCAATGACGGTTCCACCGATCACAGCCCTGACATATGCAGGCAATATGCCGAAAAGGACAGCCGCATCCGGCTGATCAATCAGAAAAACCAGGGAGTGTCGGCCGCACGGAACAGAGGGATCGACGCCAGCACAGGAGACTGGATCGTCTTTCTGGATTCCGACGACCGGATCTCCCCTGATTTTCTGCGCATGGTTGCGCAGGAAGAATATCAGGAGCTGGATTTTCTTCTGTTCGACTTTATCCGTTCCGCACAGGGAACCCTTTCTGCCGGACATCCGCCCGAAACCATCCGCTATACTGCCGATACCATGCAGCAGCTGATCAGGAGAATCCTTGTACCGCAGCCCCTGACCCCGGACGGCAGCACCGATTTTCGCACTCCCTGTGCACGGGCCTATAAAAGATCGGTTCTGAACCGTTTTTCCATACGGTTTTCCCCGGATCTGTCCATTGGAGAAGATCTGCTTTTTAATCTGGAATATCAGCTGAGGGCCGCCTCCGCTGCCTACCTGTCCAGCCCTGTATATTTCTATGATATTCATATGGGTTCCTCGTCGCGCCGCTACCATCCGGGCCTTCAGACGAACCATGCCAGTCTGCAGAGATTTATAAAGACGGCTTTAGAAAACTGCGGCATGTTTTCTGCGCTGGAAGATGACTTTTACTCATACGCGCTGGAAAACCTGTCCTATGTCCTGATCCGGGATATATTCAGTCCGCTCAACCCAAAGACCTGTCTTAAAAAACGCCGTCTGTGTTCCGAAATGCGGAAAAATGAAATCTACCGGCAGGCAATAAAGTATAACCGCAAAAGCGGCATCCTTCCAAGAAGAATCCTGATCTTTTTCTTCCGTATAAGATGTTACTTTATTACCGGTCTGATCTCCAGAATCAGTTACTGGTATCTGGGGCGGAAGGAATTTTCCTGAACGGATCTGTGCTCCCGCTCAGGAAAACCTGCCCGAGATTTTCCGGTATACCGGATACAGATGTTCTTCTACCCACCCGTTTACAAAATATGCCCAGATCAGTTCTTTTAACGCTTCACGGGTACTGAAACCGCCGCAGCTGCGAAGACGGCGCAATGCCTGAAACGCTTCTTTCCGGCGTCTGTATTTGAGCGAGATCCGGTACCGGCGCGCCGCTTTCCAGCATGCGATGCGGTCTCTGTCGGACGGATCCGTAATCCGGCAGTTTTCTGCAATCTCATCGATGAGATTTTCATAGTCTCTGTATTTCTTCTCTTCCTGCGCCTGTGTCAGCGCGGTTCTGGAATGGCTGCCGCTTCTGATGGCAACGCCATACAGTTCTTCCTGAAGCGTCGGACATTTATGGCGGTACATAAACGGCAGCAGCATCTGAAAGTTCTGGCCCACATCATACTCCGGTATCCGGCGGTCCGGATAGACCGCAAAAAAACTTTCGGTTCTCAGCATATAGCAGCCGCAGCAGACAAACGTTCTGGATTCCAGAATATCCCAGAACAGCTCTTCCTTCGACAGGTCCCCTCTTTGTTCATCTGCTTTTTCGCTTCTCTGTCCGGTTTCCTCATCAAAATAATAAGACAGCGACCTGACACACTGATACTCCGGATGCGCCTGCAGAAATTCCACCCTCTTTTTTATGGATTCCGGCTCCAGCACATCGTCACTGTCCGGCCAGATCAGATATTCTCCCGTCACCAGCAAAAGTCCCTGATTAATCGCCGCAGAAGCATTTTTATGCTCTGCTTTTACAATGCGGAAATCATAGCCTCTGCGCGCAAATTTTTCAAGATAGCCCTCAGCGATCCGAACCGTCCCGTCTGCAGAACCGTCGTCAACCAGAATCATTTCAACCTGCTGACAGGTCTGTTCCAGTACAGAGTCCAGCATCCGCCGCAGATGGGATTCCCCATTATAGACCGGGGTGACCACAGAAACCCGTCCTTTCTGAAAACCGCTTTCTCCCTGAGCCATCTTCCTGCCCTCCTGTTCCTGCTATTTTACTTTTACGATCTTCTGATTTTCTATTTTATATATCACGTCACATTCATTTGCCAGGCTCATATGGTGCGTCACCATCAGAAGGGTCTTCCCTTCCCTGATCTGCCTTATGGAATCAATGACTGCTTTTTCCGTCTCCATATCCAGTGCCGCAGTCGCTTCATCCATAACAAGAAATTCAAAATCCTTGTACAGCGCCCGCGCCAGTGCAATTCTCTGTCTCTGTCCGCCGGAGATAGCCGTTCCGTTTTCTCCGATCAGAGTATTTACGCCATCGGGCATCCGCTCAACATCTTCCCAGATCTGTGCGCATTTCAGACATTCGACCACCCTAGCATCATCAATCTCATCCTCATTTTCAAAAAATGCCACATTGTTCCGCACCGTCTCCCCGTTCAGGTACACCGTCTGAGGGATATAGCTTACCAGGTCCCCCATGCTGACCCGGCAGACGCCTTCAGAATCCTGATGCGTCACAATATCATAATCATCATAAAAGACGTGTCCGCTCTGCGGCTTCAAAAGCCCCAGGATCAGATCGACCAGTGTTGTCTTGCCTGCGCCTGAGGCTCCGATCACCGCAATGGAACATCCTGCCGGCAGGTCAATGGAAGCGTCCTGAAATATGTTTCTTCCGTCACGATAGCCAAAAGTCAGATTCCGGACGGACAGGCCTTTTTTAAATGTCAGCTCCTTCTGCCGGATCGTCCCGGATCTTTTTTCTTCCTCTTTCAGTTCTGTATATCTGGCAATATTTTCTTTCAGCGTCGCATAGGGTTTTCTGGCGAATTCCACATTATTCATCCCGCTCAGAACCGCATACGCCATCGGCAACATGCGGACCAGCGCCGTAATATAGACCACCATCGGCGCAAGAATGGAAGCCAGGTTTGCTCCGGCCACCAGTATAACTGCAAGAACGACAAACATGGCCGCCATAATGGAATTCTGAAGAAGCACGCCGATACTGCTGATCTTGTATTTAAATTCTCCCTGTACCTGCGCATATCCGCTGCTGGCATCCTGATATTTCTGAAGGACAAAAGCAGAACGGTCATCGATCTTCATTTCCTTAAAGGTTCCATAAGCGATCGTGATCTGCGAATTTGCCTTGATCTCATATGCCCTGCATTTTTCACCATAGGCTTTTATCCGCGCGCGGCCCTGCACAAACATGCCTGCCATAAGCAGCAGAAGCACTATGCTGCTCACAATTCCGACCCATTTGGATACATAGATCAGCACCAGCGCATACCCTGCCATGGTAATCCCGTTCACCCATATTCCAATACCGTCCACTATGATCTGAATACAGCCTGTTGTATCACTGCGGATCATGGTCAGCATCTGCATGGCGCTTTTCCGGTTGTGTTCCATCAGGTCCTCTTTGATCAGCAGCTCGTAGATCTTCATGGACAGCTTCTGTGCGCCATGATAGATAAATCCGGTGGAAATCCTGCTCTTGTACAGTTCAAACAGACATTTCAAAAGGGAGACAAGCACCATAAACAGTGTAAATGTGATCAGTCCCGGCGAGGCGCTGTTTGCCGCCACCACAAGATTGATAATATAAATGATCACAGAAAAACTGAAAATGTCCACAACCGGACTGATCATACTGAGCAGTGCATAGATCTTCCAGCTCCTCTGTTCCTCTTTTTCCAGTATTCCCGTCAAATACCTGAACATCTCTCTCATCCTAAGTCTCCTCCCTGTCCTGTCTGCGTTGACCGGAGCCGTTATTTAAAAACGATACATAATCAAAATCATCCAGATAACGTCTTTTCAGCAGCTGCTTTTTGGGGAAAGTCAGCACCCCCAGCTCGTTTCTGTCTTCAAATCCTCTGATATAACAGGCGGAAGGAAATTCCGGATATTCCACATGCGTAAAGATCACTTTATTTTTGCAGGGCAGCTCTTCAAAACGGCGGAGCGTCTCATACGTGCACCCGTCCTTCTCCGTCCCTACAAGGAACAGATTCTCCCAGTTGATCCGTTTTTTCCGCTCTTCCCACTTCCGGACACCCTCTTCAAACGTTTTATAATGTACGAAATAAATCTTGATATCTCCAAGCTGCCCTGTCGGATATCCGTTTTCCTGCTCCAGCTCCGTAAATTCCTGCTCCATATACCACTTTGGATTTCCGGCCATTTTGACAAAGTCATCCATGCTCATGGACAGATTGACCGTCGGCGTCAGATAACGCAGACCCATATCATAATACATAAAAGTTCCATTGCAGTTGGAAGACAGAATCGTAAAATCCCGGTTCTTCAACCGTCTGCGTTTTCCCGCCTTATAGAGCCGCCACTCCATGTCCTTCAGAACATAGACGACCGCCGAACAAAATTTATGAAAATACTGCATCATCGCCTGATCCTCCTCAGCAGGGCAATACCGGACATGGTCTTTGTAAACAGCATCAAAAACAAGGAAAACGGTAAAATTTTATACAGCGCCATGAACATTCCCCGTCCTTTTGCCGCAGGTGTGGGACCAGTCAGCCTGGGCTGGAGGACGTCCTCTTTTGTGCATGAAAACCATGACAGTTCCTCTTTCACTTCTTCCCATATTTTCTGCGCCTGCGCCGTGTGAACAATCACCATGGAGGTTCCCATGCCGTCATCCATATCCGGTTTCATCCCTTCAATGCCCCAGAAATCGCCAAGTGTGAAATCACTGTTCCGGTCCGCGGTACAAAACCCGCAGCTGTGACAGGAAGGGCGTACAATCACATTCGCAAAATACATCCTGCAGTATGCATCCCCATACAGGCTCCCTGCATATTCTCTTCCGTTGATCACATAAGAACGGGCATGACCGTTGTCCCGGTTCCTCTTATCCCGGAAAGAAAAACCCGTCATTGTCCCATGATGCTTATGCTCCAGATATTTTACATAAGCACTCCAGATTCCCGGAGACGGGGCTCCATAGCAGACCAGGTCTGCCGTGACGAGCTTTTCGTATGGTTTACGCAGAAAAAGCCGCAGCGCCTGCGTCTGGCAGGGGGTTCCGCAAAACAGGACCCATCGGCCCCCGTTCAGCTGTGTCCTGATCCTGCGGTAAATTCCTTTCAGATTACTCTGAACATATTTTGTTTTTTTGAGAGTTTCCAGTTCTTCCAGATTATGAGCTTCTCTGTGTACCACCTCCATATGCTCCTGAAAGGCCGCGCCGTAGACCACGCCGCCACGCCGGAGCATATATTCTGCAAGAATCGGAAACATGCCGCCGGAAGAACTCCCGTACCGTTTTTCCTGCTCCCTGGCCTGTACGCCAAAATACAGACGCTCCCTGTGTTCTGCCGGATGATTTTTAACCGGACATACCTGTCTGCACCGTCCGCAGTCCACACATTTGCTTCCATCCACCTGCGGATACCAGAATCCTTCCTCATCTTCCGTCATGCAGACCGCGTCTGCCGGACACACATCTGCACAGGCGCCGCAGCCGCAGCAGTCTTCTTTTTCCGTATAGAATTCCATTCCCAACCTCCAGACCATTTTCCCAAAGTCCTGCGCCATCACTGCCCGGACAGATTCTGTTTCAGAAAATTCCCGGATGCTTCAGCCGCTTCTTCTGTTCTTTTTCTTACTTCTTTCCAGTCCACACAGGCATCGATCTCCGCTTCCTGTCCATCCCTGCACAATCTGTCTTCCAGACCATGAATATGCAGAATATTCTGCAGTCTTGCACCCAGATTGCTGTGCGCAAACGCCAGAAACTTTTTCTGATACAGGATGCTGAAGGCAACTGCATGAAAGGAATTGGTCACCACATAATCGGCTTTATGGATATAGCCGAGAAATTCCGCCGGGCCTGCGGTAAAATCCACCGAAAAATCTTCCTGTGTGCCCAGCTGGCCCGTTCTTACTTCCAGAACCGGCAGTCCCGTATCCTGCGACAGTTTTCTGGCATAATCCGACAGATTCCTGTTTCTTTCCGTAATATATACAAAAATATAACCGCTCCTGTCAGGTGCTTTCTCTACCTTCTCCCACTCTGCCTTCTTCAGAAAGAACACCGGGTCAAGAACTGCCGTAACTGCGCCCGGATAGAATTTCTTCACATATGGAATCGCCGCCTCTTCCCTCATGGAGACCGCATCCACGTGTTTGATCAGTTCCTGAAATGCATCATCATATGCGGCGGGAACCGAGATCCCGCCGAAGCTTGCCGCATAGGCGACCACTTTTTCCTTATACCTGTTCTTAAACGCACCGAAATAGGCCCTCCGAAGCCCGCAGGTAATGTTGGGATTCCAGATCTGGTCGCTTCCAACGATATAATACCGGTACGAAAGACTGCTCAGCCCGTTTTCAAACCATATTCTGCGCTGTCCTCTGCGGATCAGATGCTCCTTCCGGAAACGGTTCATATTCGCCCGCTGTCCGGCAAAGTTTCTGCCCATCTTCAAATGTGCTGCAAATCCGGTGAACAGATTCATCACACACCAGATCCGGCTGCTGGCTCCTTTAAACGGCACATATGGAATCCACCAGTGCCTTCCAGTCATATAAGGCGGCTCATAACGGACCACATCTGCCCGGATCCCGCTGTTGTTCAGAAAACTTTTCAGGCCATAGGTCTGAAGCATGGCGCCATAATTATTGGAACAGTGAAAGGTTATAATCCCAACATCCGCTTTCTTTTCATCCATTCTCTTCGATCCCTTCATTTTTAATAATACAGGCATCATCCTTCTCAGCAGAACATAGAGCGGATAACAGGAAAAACAGCAGCAGAACAAAAAACGCATACTGAAAAAAAGCTGTCGGAAGAGCGGTTCTTTTCTTTCCAGAGCCGCGGTTCTCTTCAGCACTGCGCATCCCTCTCTGTCCTTTGCTCCTTTCAGAGCCAGATAATGATTCTCGATCTGCTGAACAATGAAATTTTCCCATGTGACTGCATATTCCGGACGGCCTTTCTGAATCTCCTGGTCCCGCACCCTCCTGATACTCTCAAAATATTCTTTATTCCTGATCCCTGCTGTCATATGTGTTGCACTCTGGGGATGCATCCGATAATAATACCATGTTTCTGACAAACGCACAATCCGTATCTGCCTGCTGACCAGCTGATATAAAAATAAGGTGTCCTCCCCGTTCACCAGGCTTTCGTCAAACCAAAGCTCTCCTGTGAGACTTTTCAGAATCATCTTTCCGCCAATTCCCGTCAGTTCCTGTACATGGCTGATATGGAACCATTCTTCTGCAGCCGCTTTGTCTGCGCTCTCCCACTGCAGCGGCCCTGCACACTCCGTCTCCTCTTCCAAAGCCTTTTCCAGTCCGCGGTTATCCAGTTTTCTGTAACCGCAAAACGCCAGCCCGGCAGACTGTTCCTCCATCTGCCCGACCAGTTCCTGAAGCAGACAGGGATGTATGGCATCGTCACTGTCCAGGAAGAAAACGTATTTTCCGGAAGCCATATGAAGCCCCTGATTTCTTGCCCTTGAAACGCCGCCGTTTTTCTGCGGATGCAGGCAAATCCGGTCATCCAGACAGCTCATTTCCCTGCAGATCTGCGGTCCCCGGTCTGTGGAGCCGTCGTCGATCACAAGAATCTCAAGCTCAGGATAAGTCTGGTCCATGACAGACTGGAGACATTTCCTTATAAACAATTCCGAATTATACATGGGAATAATGACTGATACTTTTTCCATGGGCCCTCTCCCTGTTCTCATGATTTTCCGACCGGCCTGTGCCATGTCTCAAGTTACTGTTCAAATATACCGGCATTCAGACTGTTATGGGCAGGCAGCACAGAAGTTTTTGCGGCACAATGTCGCTGTTTTGCAGTAGCTTTTTCCCGCAATGAATGCTATAATAATGCTCATTGTATGTAACCGGCCGTCAACAGCTCCAAGATCGGAAACCTGATTATGAGATTTCGAAAACAGTTTGTTTCTTTTTTTATGGTCCTGTGCATCATTTTATCCACAGGATACTTTCTGTCAACCGCAAAATTACGTTTCATCCGTTATACTCCGATGCCGTGCCCGGAGTCCACAGAAGAACTTTCCAATCCCTATATTGGATGGTATCAGGTACAGAGATATCTTCTTTCAGATACGCTGTCCTTCGACCTTGACATGATCACCGGACTGGAACAAAAGCCCGGGCTCGTCCTTCTGGAAATCAATCTGCAGAACTATGCGGACTGCCCGGTCACCAGCGCCGGCCTGCAGAATCTGGATACTCTGTTTCATTGCTGGGAGACTACCAGAAAACAGCTCATCGTCCGTTTTCTCTATGACTGGGACGGAGATGCCAGAGCACAGGAGCCAGAAGAGCTCTCTCTGATCCTGGAACACATGTCACAGACCGTCCCCGTCCTGAACCGGTATTCGGACTCTGTTTATATCCTGCAGGGCATTTTTATCGGCTCCTGGGGAGAGATGCACGGTTCGAACCATGCCAATGAGGAAGACATGCGCACTCTGATGCAGCATCTGAATACCCTTGTCTCACCGGATATCTTTCTGGCTGTGCGCACGCCGGAACAGTGGCGTTCCATGACCGGACAGACAGAACCTCTGTCTGCCGGACAGGCTTCTGGCCACTCCCTGGCCGCGCGTCTCGGCCTGTTTAACGACGGCATGCTCGGATCGGAAACCGACCTGAATACTTACCAGGAATCTTCTTCCGACCATACATCCGACGCTACCGGAAAACGCAGCCGCGAGGAGGAGATCCGCTTCCAGAGTCTTCTGTGCGACTCTGTTCCAAACGGCGGCGAAGTCATCATTGACAATCCGCACAACGACTTCGCTCCTGCAGTCACCTACCTGAGGGATGCCCACGTCTCCTACCTGAACGGCAGTTACGATGAAGCCGTTCTGTCCAAATGGCAGGCAGACCGTTACCGCGGCGAAGGACCCTTTCAGGGGATGAATGGCCGCGACTACATCGGCAGGCATCTGGGTTACCGCTATGTACTGCGCTCCTCCGACTGCACCTCTCCGGATCTTCCAGGCGAAGCAGCACAGTTTTCTGCCATTTTAGAAAATGTGGGTTTTTCCGGCTCTTATGTTCCTTTTGAGCTCTCTTTATCGCTGGTGGCTGTTGAACGGAAAAATGTCTATACCATACCGATTCAGACAGATATCCGGTCTCTGAGTCCCGGAACGCAGCTGATGCTGAGCGCGCCGCTGGAGCTTCCGGACTACATGACCGGAACTTATCAGCTCTGTCTGAAAATCACAGACCCGGCCACCGGCTGTGAAGTCCGTCTGGCCAACGATACCGCCCACACCGCATACGGCCATGCAATCGGAAACCTGGAGATCCGCTCATTCCCCAAATTCTCCCAGTAAAGCCTGATCACCCGCTCCCCGATTGGCGAACCGGATAACCGCCCGGTCAAAGACTCTCTCCAGTCTGAGAAAAAGTCTGATTCGTCTGCAGGAACAGGCTTCCGGAGAAAATTCGATCAGGAATCTGGTCTTCTGTCCGTTTTTCCAGTCCCGCGCATCAACTTGAATCTTACGGCGGACCGTCCGTCCGCCTTCCTCTTCCATAACCAGCAGACATTCCGCTTCTTCTGTCAGGCTGGAGAATCCGCAGTTTGACACTGTCACTTCCAGGTGTCCGTCTCTTTTGCTCAGCACATTCCGGATCACAAACCGATACCCCAGATGACGTCCGATATAGTCATAACCGCTGATCCCCTTCCAGCATCCGGACTCTTTTACCGTCTCTGCCTTCCAGAAAGCAAGCTGCTCCTGCTGGTAGATGCTGTTCAGATACGTCAGATGCATTTTCTGAAATCGCCCTGCTGCCTGTCTGTATCCGATCCGGGGGACTCCAAGAAGAACCTCTCCCCCATTCGGCACACCGCCCATATGCGTCTCCTGCCACTGCAGTTCCTCCTCACAGCTCCTCCTGCCATACTTTCCGCTTTCTGTCCGGTCTGCCGTCCCATAGGTTCCCATATCCGTAGGCGAACCGAAGATCCCGTCATTAAACAGAGCCAGCCGTTTTTGTATGCCCTTCTCTGTTCCCGGGCAGTTCACGATCTGCCGCCACTGAGCAGGCGTACGCACGGCCAGAAAGCACCTGCCTTCCGTAATCCGGTACAAGGTATGAATCAGTTCCTGCATGGAGCTGCTGTCGAGATACCGTGAGCCGTGCATCTCTCCCCAGCTTCCCACAAATATTCCCTGTATGACCAGTATATCCGCCAGAAATCTGCGTATCACGTCTTTTGTCTGCTCCATATGCCGTATGACCTGATGAAGATTACCAGGCTCTTTTACTACTCCGTCGCCTCTGGTATCATAGGCAAACCGCAGAATCATCTGCTTGTGCTCTTCATGGAAGAACCGCATGATTTCTTCTATATGGAAAAGCGCCTCTTTTGAGAGATCACAGGAGCGGAAAGAACCGATATCGATCAGCACCAGCGCAAGCTGTTCCTTCCTGCAGGCGGCATCCAGCCAGACTTCTTCCTTCACCGGACGTCCGTCCAAAGGCGGCTGCGCCTGAAAAGAATAGACATGATACCATCCGCAGCCGGGATTGAACAGCTCTTCACTGCTCTCTTCATATTTTACCTTATGCAGCCTTTTTCTTCCCCTATATCTTATCTGCACTCTTCAGTCCTACTCCTGCATCTTTTTTCAGGATCTTCACCTGAAACAGTATGATAATCACACTGTAAATAACCCGAAGCATATACCAGAACGGCTTCAGCCCGGAATGCATACTCTTCCCGGCCGTTCTGGCATGCATCACCGCCGGAACTTCAACGACCCGAAATCCGGTAAGCAGCATCATTATAATCATGTTTGCATCCGGATACTTGTCATCAAAATGATTGTATTTGGAATAATACAGGAACGCCTTTCGGCTCAGTCCCTGAAGGCCTGTGGTGGGATCCGATATCCTGTTCTTTGTTGTCATTCGGATCAGAAAGCGAAACATCGAATATACAATCTTCTTCGGCTTAGAGACCGGAAAATCACTGCTCCCCTCTCTGAATCTTGCACCAAGCACAATGTCCGGACATTTTCCGTCAGCATCCGGTTCTTTCAGCCGCTGATAAATCACCGGAATATTACACACATCATGCTGGCCGTCTCCGTCCATCTGAATAATATAGTCGTATTTTCTCCGCACAGCCCATTTATAGCCTGTCTGAAGCGCACAGCCATAGCCCATATTGAATAACTGCGATATCATTGGATACCCCATCTCCTTCACAATCCAGTTCGTGGAATCTGTGGAGGAATCATTGATCACAAGAACATCCGCCCTGGATGCCAGATCCAGACGTTCCAGCTCCGTCAACACCTTCCGGATATTTTTGCCTTCATTATACGCCGGTATAATAATCAATAATTCTTTTTTATTCATAATGATGTCTCCTTACACCAGAAGTTTCAGAAGCATCTGCAGTTCCTGATCCTGCATGGTACTCTTTTCTGCCGCTCTTCGGCCAAGCTCCTTTTGCAGCTTCTCATCCTTCAGCAGTCTGATGATACTGTCTGCAATCGCTTTCGGCGTCAGTTCACAGAGAATCCCGTCCCGGCCGTCTGTAATCTGCTCTCTGTTGCCATTACAGTCTGAAGCAATCACCGCACATCCCAGCGTCTGCGCCTCCTGAATGGCAATGCTTTTCCCTTCATACCGGGTGGCATGTATATACAGATCCGTCTGCCTGTAATACGGAAACGGATTCTCTGCCGCACCCAGAAGCACAAAATCTTCCCCCAGTCCCAGCGCGGCGATCTTTTTCTCCAGCTGCCTGCGCTGATCTCCCTCTCCAAGCACATACCACCTGACGCTGCATCCGGCCTCCTTCAGAAGCTTCATCGCTTCAACCGCCACATCGTAGGCCTTCTGCCAGGTCAGTCTGCCAACCGTCAGCAGGCGCATCCCGTCATATCCGTCCGCGAATCCTCCTTCCTCCATGGCCCGCTTCCGGATCGTCTCCTGATTCACAATATTGTGAAATACCCCTGTTTTCTCCTCATATTCCGGATAGACCGCAAGGAAGTGTTCCCTGACTTCATCGGAGACTCCGAAGATCCGGTCATACTCACTCCAGCAGTCCTGGTCCATTTCCCGTGTATATCCTGCACTCGTATAATCAATATGTATAAATGCCGCTTTCCGGACGGCCTTCACATGTTCTGCCACATAATAGGCAGAAGCGCCTTCCAGATACGCAACTGCCAGATCAAACGGCTCCCCAAACCGCTGTCCGCCGTCGGAAAGCATCCGCCACAGCAGCTTGTCGATCTGAATCTTTCCTTTCTTTTTCATCGCTGCGGCATTTTTCAGAATATAACTCAGCTTCTTACCATATCTGCCGTTTCGGAAAAAAGCAGTGCAAATGGTCTTTACCATCACCCGTTTTCCCTTCCGGGTCAGCACAGACTGGCTGCTGAAGCTTTTATTGAGCAGCACCACATGGGGCGGAAGCCGCCGAATCATCTCTCCCTGTCCCATAATGACATAGAGATACAGAGAAACATCTGGAGATTTCAGTGCATTCAGAAGTTCCACCAGAGCGGTCTCCGCGCCGGCACGGCCCATGGTATTAACGACAAACAGTATCTTTTTCATCCATGTCCTCCACGATCTTCTGAAGTGCTTCCAGCTCGTTCATCATATATTCATTTTCCTGGTTGAGAAGAGACACCTGCATGGCCAGTTCTCTGTTTTTCATCGTCAGCTCGGAAAGCAGCACGCTGGTTCGGACCTCCTCAAACAGAAAGATCCCGCCGACACAGAAAAACGCCAGACCGGTTCCGGAAGAAAGCAGCCTGGTCCACTGGGAAAATACCGGAATGATCCCTGTCAGGACCAGCATCAGCCCCAGCAGTTCCCATATCACCGCAAAATTGACTGTAATCCTCTTATAGGCATTCATCCAGAAGCTGGATACCATCAGCACCGTTCCTGCAAGAATCAGTCCTCCTTTTATAAGCGTGCTTTCCATCTTTATGCCTCCTTTCCACTCTGAGCAGATACATCATATACCTTGCCTGGCGGCCGGGTACCCATTCCCGGTTTCAGTATGGAACCTTTACAGAAAATATGCGCATCCAGGTGCCTTTCCATATACCGAAGGCGGATATATGCAACCGTCCAGCCTGTAAAAGCCCCCAGCACCACGCCCATGCCGTACCACAGCTCCGGAAGATGGGTGGAAAAAATACTCCCCGCAAACGTCACCAGACAGAAACTGAGGGATGTGATCGCCGCACCTGTCAGATCATTAAAATAATACAAAAATATAATCTCGGAATACATCAGAAACAGCATAAAATATCCCGCTGTCAGGCAGGAATAGATCCTGAGCGTCAGACTGGAGATCCCCGCCCGCGGCAGCAGTACCACACAGGCCAGATAGATCACCGTTGTTATAATAAACTGTATGCGCACCAGATTGACCAGCTCTGCAGACAGCTGACGGAACATCTCCTTTTTTGCCGTATCAATGTCCGCTCCTTTTCCGCCGATCACCGCTTCCGAATACCGCTTATATTTATCATGAAAATGCATCTCCACGCGCGTGATAAAAATGACGGTCGCTGACAGATTGGTAAACATGGCAAGGCAGGTGGCCATATCATAAGGCTGGTTACACACAAAACTCTTCACCAGCACCAGCTTCATCTCCGTCGTCCAGAATACAAAATTATGTATATACAGACCCAGATTATAGAAAAAATTCGATACGACAAGCTTCCAGTATTTTCTGAAATAGCGGAGCACCGACCGGTATCGGTTGCTGTTGTTTATAAAATACCGCTTCACCACCGCACTCTCCAGAAAAGCAATGAGAAAAAAACCGGTCATCAGGGCAAACAGCATGCTCTCTCTGATTCCCCAGTGCATGATATACCGTAAAAACAGCGACAGAAGAAATGCTTCCAGCATTCCCAGAAAGAAAAACAGGGATATCTTCTCATAATCTTTCGCAATGGAAAGATAGATCATCGAATAAAATACCAGAACCAGCGATATGTAACCGCAGTACCCGATAAATACATAGAACACATCCACCTTTCCCACAAAATGTTCCCACAGGCAGAAAGGAATCCCGAGAAGACAGCTCAGCAGTATGTTCATAAGCAGCCCCAGATAGTAACAGGGCCTTATGTCTTCATACCGTTCTTCGTAGATCACATCCGAAACATATTTGGATAATACCGAGTTAAACGGCGAAGCAGTAAGCAGTGCAAAAATAAATATATAAAGAACCGTGCATGAAAACAGTTCCCGTTCCACAAACCCCAGCTTGCTGAAACCCAGGAAATGCTGCATCAATACAATATTCAGGATGACCACAAACATGGGGGCTACCGTGGAAGTCGCACTGTACCCGAAACCGATCAGATTGGTTGTGACCGTATCCTTCTCAAATATTCTGGTTAATTTCTCTCCTATGCCTGCCATCGGCTCATCCTTCCTCCAGTTTTTTCAAAGGCTCTTCCATCCAGACCAGCTCCATGCTGTCCGAAAAATCTTTGTAAATCTTATGGTAAGTTGCCCGCATATGCTCGATCCGATAACCGGACATCACTCTTTTGTAGCCGCTCTCCCCCATCTTAAGACGCATGGGCTCGTTTCTTGCCATATCGATCATGGCTTGTGCGATCTCCTCCACATTCATGATATGCGTCAGAATGCCTCCGGCTCCAAAGTCATCGTTTTCTCCGAAAATCAGTCCCCGACAGTTTCCCACATCCGTGGCAATCACCGGTTTATGCGCCGCATAGCTCTCCAGAATCGTCAGCGGCTGTCCTTCACTGATGCTGGTCAGGATCGTCACGTCCATTCTGCCAAGATAATCCTTGATATTGATTCTCCCTGTGAAGACCACATCCTCAAGTTCCAGTGCCTCCACCTGCTCCATACATTCCTGGGCGTATCCTTCATCCTCATCACAGGGGCCCATGATCCAGAGCTTCAGACGCGGTTCCCTTTCCTTCGCAAAACTGAACGCCTGAATCATTGTCTTCACATCCTTGATCGGCGTAACCCGTAATATGGCTCCAATATTGACCTTCTGTCTTTCTTCTTCTCCCTTGCCGGGAAGGTTCTGCAGATGCGTGACGGACACACCGTTGGGTGTCACCATGGTCTTCTCCGCCGGACAGCCCAGTTCCATCTGCAGTTCTCTGGCATGCTCATACAGGCTGGTGACCAGGTCGGCACTGTCATATGCCAGCTTTGACATCTTTCGGAACTGATCGATCCATATGTTTTTATAGACGCCTTTTACCCATTCCGCACGAAGCAGCTCTTCTTCCCGCTCTCTGGTATAGATTCCGTGCTCCGAGATCAACATGCGGCTTCCATGCAGGGATTTTGCCATGCTGCCCAGTACGCCCGCATATCCGGTCGCCACACAGTGATAAAGATCTGCCTTCGGCAGTTTCATCTGCAGGGTAAAAAACAGGGGCAGATACACCGAACGCATGGTCCACAGAAAATCCGAAAAAATAAGCTGGCTGTATTTCAGATCATAATACTCCCGCACAATATTCAGAAAATCTTCCCCCATCAGCAGACGGTCCAGAGAGATTCCTTTCTCCTGAAACATTTTATAGAGCGTTTCCCATTCCACCTTCTGGTTCAGCACAAGACTGCGCAGCGCCCGGTATTCTTCCCGGTTCAGTCTGAAACGACGCCGTCCCGTCCGGTTCCAGTCCAGGTCTTCCAGATACAGTTCATGGACCTCCGTGACATTCTCCGGCAGCTGATAGGTGAATTTTCCGCTCAGGGACCGGTTGCTTATGATGGTCAGAATGACAAACTCCAGTGTGGGAAAAGACTGAATCAGTCCATGCACCCAGCTGGATACGCCACCTGCCATGTATGGATAGCATCCCTCCACAACGATGCAGACTCTCATTTGATATCTCCTTTCAGGATCCTGCAAACCTGATGGAATCAGACCCGGATTTAATAGTAATATCTCTTCTCTGACGGCTCCAGTGTGATCACCACTTCTTCGTCTTCCACCTCGATCAGAAACGCATCCTCTTCCAGTTTTCTCCAGCTTCCGCCTTCCATATCCTTTACCTTCTCATTATGCGTCCGGAGTATAAACCATACGGTTCCCCCGGTGTCACTGGTCTGCAGCCGAATCGTGTCACCGGTTCTGCTGTCCTCATAATCCAGTCCCAGAAAACAGCGGATATGTGCATCGCATTCTGATGCGGTCGTCCTGTCAAAACCCTGAAAATCCTTCCCGTAGGCTCCTGCGGTTCTGGCAAATTCAACCGCCAGATTCTCCCAGAGATCTTCCTCTCCCTCCGGATAGGCAACGCGCGTCAGATCAAAAGAAATGTTCAGATATCCCAGCGCCGTCTCCATGCTTCTGACCAGAAGGTCTCCCCGGTAGGAATAATTCAGCCCGTCGCCTGTAACCCTCTGCCTTGTCACCTGCTCTGACAGAAAGCCGACTGTCTCCTGATGCTCTTCTTCCGGCTTTGTCACTACGGTCTTTACAGATGACAGCACCTCTTCCTGCAGTGCCTCTTTGATCTCCTCCTCTTTCAGATTTCCTGCGTAAAAAGAAGAAAAATGATAGCTGTCCAGCGCCTCTGTGAGAAATGCCTGGTCCTCTGCAAGCTTCCCGGCCGGCAGCGTACCGGACCGGTCGAATCCGTGCAGTCCCGTTTCCACCGACTGCTCATTAAAAATCTTCAGATAATATTTCAGCTGTCTGGAATCCGGAAGACTGCCGTCCTGATAATCATACTGCGGCGCCAGCATACAGGTAAGTCCGAATTCACGGTCCTGCAGTGTGGTCGTGATGCCCGGCCACAGAATCTCCTGAAACAGCTGTTTCACCGAACGGCTGTAATATGTATCCATCACTTCCCTGTTTTCGTCTGCCAGAGACGGATAACCGGCAAACACCATACTCTGTGCATTCACTGCCGGATAAAGTTCATAGGTATACATATCCGCGGACATGGCGGACAGAAAGCCGATGCCTGTCATTCCTTCCATATATCCGCCGTTCACGGCAAACACATATGCCGTTCCGAAACTTTTCCGCCAGATAACGGCAGGATAGCTCTCCGGCTTTACCGACTCGTCTACAGGTATCCCTTTCATATACACCTGTACGCCTGCCTCCAGCCGGTACCAGGGAAATGCAGGCTCCAGATCCTGATATTTTTTTTCACTCTCTTCTACGGCATGATAGACCTTTTCTCCTCCGAGCAGAAAACCGCCGTACAGATGAAGGCCCTCCACCTGAACCTCTCTCTCTGCGATATTTCTGATTCCCAGAAGTTCCCGTACCTGTTCGCTGTTTTCAATCACGGACACATCCGGAAGACGGCTGAAGATCAGATGAATCCCCTGCGCCACACACTCCGTCAGAAGGCTGATCTCTTCCTCCTGCTCCCAGTGAATGCAGTCCGGATCGATCACCAGCATCTCGGGGATATCCATCTCTCTTTCACCGTCCGCAAAAGAAGCCAGGGAGGTATACTGTGCGATATCCCGCTTGGTATATGTCACCCATTCACGGACCATATTAGAAAGCGCTCCATCCGTATCCCCTATGCAGATCACCTTCCTGCGGGAAACAACAGTCTCTCCTTCGCCTTCTCCGCCTTCCATTCTCTGTGCCTGTTCGTCCTCTCCGGAACCGCCCGGCAGATATATATTGATCTGAGACGGATAACCGGATGCATCCTCCGCGTAGGAATTGACCGTATAGTCATTCCACACCTCTTTCATATTGTTGATGAACATACACAGGAAAAAAACAACCAGCATCATGATGACAATTGTAAAATAATTTCTACGCGATACCATGTGATCCTCTCCTAATCCTCTTCCGCCTCGTGATGATACCCGTAGTCTACGGCAAAATTATACAGGCTGTATTCGTTCTGCTGTATCCGGTAACACACAAAATCATCGGTTTCATAATAGACTTCCATCTCGTTTGGATACAGTCTTTTGAATTCCTGCGCCCAGTAATACATATGGGACATGGTTACCCACCGTGCGTTCCCTACATACGGCACAATTCCGGGCCAGGAAGACAGCGGCTCCTGTGCGCCCTCTGCGGACACTGTTCTTTTCGGCTTCTCTGTATTGATATAGTCCACATACAGGCCCGGTATTTTCTCTATGAAGAAATATACATTTGAGGAAGGAATCATGACCGATGCGAATTCGCCCTTATCTTCCACTTTCCTGAGAAATGTGATAAGCTCATAGTGATAGCCATGCGCATATTCATCTACCATCCATCGTTCATCGTTGGCGGAGCATATGGTCCAGGTCCCTCCGTCTTTGTTTTCCCGAATGATATTCTCCAGACAGATCATCGCTCCATTGGTCTCATAAGCCGTCAGGCAGACCGGATTTTTGATTCCGGTCAGGCCTGCCGCCACACAGACCGCCGCCACTGTCCCAAGAGAGCCCAGATCCATCAGATGATTTCCCCTGAGCAGCAGGAATAAGACTGCATCCAGGCAGAGACTCCACACGGCTGCAATCCCATAGGCATAATAGACTGCATGGCGCGAGACTTCCACCACCTGGGGAATCCCCAGCGCTGCTGCGGACTGCAGTACCGTAAGAAACAGCATAAAAATGCTTACCGACACAAGAACCGCACCATACTCCTTTCTGCGCAGAATAAACCAGAGGATTCCCAGCAGAAACAAAAGACCAATGCTGCCCAGCAGGAACCGGGGCATCCCGGCATCATAATTTGTCACATAATATTGCAGTTCGCTCTGAACCGTACGATACAGTCTCTGCATCCGTACGGAAAGCGGCACTTTGGGAACCGGCTGCTTATCTGCCGCCGTCTCTGCAGAAGATGCTTCGTCATCAGAAGC
>ERZ778516.896-NODE-896-length-24108-cov-9.513075_pt1 | contig 24108 bp, 23 predicted proteins | sample MGYA00510342_ERZ778516 | MGnify/ENA primary metagenome ERZ778516 (study PRJEB29527, sample SAMN07138961) | mouse gut metagenome | material: feces | host: mouse | place: China:Nanjing | collected 2016-01-25 ... | reverse complement strand
TATTGTATAATTAATAAATCTAATATATATATTTGAAATTATCAACTAATAAAGAAAAGAGGGCTATAAGAATATGAAATCATTTGATAATGTATGGGAAGAAATACATGCAACACAAGAATGGGGAAAATATCCATCTGAGCCAGTAATACGTTTTATGGCAAGAAATTATTACAAAAAAGATAGAAAATCAATAAAGGTATTGGATTTTGGATGTGGTGGCGGAAACCATACATGGTATTTGTCAAAGGAAGGTTTCTCAGTATATGCCTTTGATGGATCAATTAGTGCAATAGATAAGGTAAAACAACTTTTGGAAAAAGAAAGATTATCAGCCTGTTTAAAAGTTATGGATGCTTTAGAATTAGATTATGAAGACAATTTTTTTGATTGTATCATAGATAATGCAACCATTTATGCTAATAAATACCAGAATATTAAACTTATGTATAGTAAAATATTTAAAATATTAAAAGAAGGAGGCCGGTTACTTACAGTTAATTTCTCTACAAATACTACTGGCTATGGAACAGGTAAAGAACTTGAAAAAAACACATTTTGTGATATAACATCAGGAAGGCTTGAAGGAAGAGGAATCACACATTTTTTTGAAGAAGATGAATTAAAAAACATATTATCAGATATAGGATTTATTAATATAATAATAGATAAGATGCAGTATACAGACATGGGAGATACAGTTGGGCAGTTTCTTGTACAAGCTGAAAAACCATTATTACCATAAAATAGTAAAATTACATTCTATCTTGAACAAAATTTATTGCCAGAAAAAATATGCCATAAAACAAGAATATCTTAAAAAGTCTTTCACCAAAGAAAGATTTTTAAGACATTCTTGTTTATTTAAAAATGATACCAAAAAGTTATTCCGTTTACATTTATCCAATATAAATATAATCTTGCAAATCAACAGGACGAATACTTCCATCTACATTAAACACTGGAACAATACTTGTTAAATATATTTTCCCCCCCAGTCAGATGGATGGTGCATATAATCAGCAGTTACATCTTCATAAATATTCTTTATGCTGGCAACTTTATTATATAGTGAATAAATGTCTGCAAAATAAATTCCATTTCTTTTTGAAATTTCCTTTAATGCATTATTATATTTAATTGTTGCATCAACATTTTCACAATCCCATTCTGTATTTTGTTGAAAAAAACCTACAATAATAACATCAATATTATTTTCTTTAAACTGTATTACAGAATATTCTATATCTTGTATAAAACTATTAATATTATCACTGTTTAAAGAGCCAGTAACAACATGGTCATTCATTCCAAATTCAATAACAGCAACATTCGGTTTTTGCTGGATAATATTATTTATATTACTTAACAAAAATCCTATATTTTAAATCCAATTTAAAATTTCAAAAAATTTGTCTTGATAAAGTAATCCACTTTACACATTTCAGGTCAAATGTACGGAAAACGCTGATTTTTTTGATAAATTACAGTTCTATTCCTTCATCTACATCATAATCTTTTCCAGCTTTTGTACCGATTACTACATCCCATTTATTACATGGCAATCCTGAGTCATTACGTTTAACACAAATATCATCTTCAGTAATCAACTGACCAGCATTTATTCTATGTTTTGCAACAATTCTCTTTAAAACAACTTTTGAGATTTCTTTTTCAACATTTGTTGCTTCTTTTTTTCCGTTACCCATAGATACTTCAATATTTCTTATCTCTTTAACCAAAGAAGCAAATTCCTCAGGACTTGAACTTGCCAAATGATCTGGACCATACATATTTTTATCTAAAGTAAAATGTTTTTCAATAACACATGCGCCCATAGCTACAGCTGCAATTGAAACGGTATTTCCTAATGTATGATCCGAATAACCAACGGGGAATTTAAATGCCTCTTTTATTGTGTTCATAGCATTAAGGTTTACATTCCCGAAAGCACAAGGATAACTGGTTGTGCAATGAAGTAATGTAATATCAGTTGCCCCACCTTCTTTAAGTGCCTGGACTGAAATATCAATATCAGCTAGAGAACTCATACCTGTACTTAAAATTACAGGCAACTTCTTGCTTCCCATATATCTCAAATATGATACATTTCCAATCTCACCAGATCCTATTTTAATGAAAGGTATTCCTAATTCTATCAAAAAATCCAAGCTTTCGGGATCATCCGCAGTAGAAGCAAATGTGATCCCTATCAAATCACAATACTCTTTAAGTTTTCTAAACTCATCATATGTAAGTTCAAGCTTCTTTAACATATCAAACTGAGATTCTAATTTTTTGGTATTATCTTTTTGATATCCGGCCTGAGCCACATTTTGCGTAATTATATTCTCTGTTTTCCAAGTCTGAAATTTTACAACATCGGCTCCCGCTTCTTTAGCTACCTTACAAAGTTTATATGCCAGATTCACATCGCCGTTGTGGTTAACACCTGCTTCTGCAATGATTAAACATCTATTATCCATAAGCAACCTCTCTATTAATATCTATAGCACAGTAACAATCTTCCAAACTGTTCTGCTTTCTCTGGATTGTTTAGCATCCATTCTGTTTTTAATTGATTATACTTTTCTTGGTTAAAAATCCATTTTCCAATATAAAACTTATGCATATTATTGCTAAAAGACTTTTTAAATTTCAATAAGGAATTATCTGGCTCACTATTATAACCACCGCCTAAGTGAAATTGCTTAACACCTAATTTATTAAATTCTAATGCTGTTTTCCATAATAACAGGTTATTTGCAGCTAATTTTGAATACTCATGGTTACTACCTTCTAAGTGATAGTGGCCATAATCCTTTGAATACATAAATAAAGCTCCACATATTAACTCACCATCTTTTTTTACTGTACCTAAAAAAGCCTTTCCCTTAAACTTATCTACAAATTCTCTATAATATCTTTCATCAAAGAAATAGAATTCTTCAGCATTGAGTCTTTGCATAGTTGCATTATAAAGCCTGATAAAATCAGGAAGTGATTCAAAATCATATTCCGCAGTATATATGAGACCATTTTTCTCAGCTTTTCTAATCATATTACGATTCTTTGAAATAATCTGATTTGTCCAGATCTCATCTTCTGTTTCATCGGTTTTTATTGCGACTGTTTCTCTATCAAATATAGTGTGAATTTTAGATGTACAGTATTCTGCATTGTCAAGTAATGAATGAAATCTAATAAATCCACACACATATCTATTTTCCGCAAAAAATGTTTCTGCAGCTACTAAAGCATTATAAATCCATTCACGACATTCAGTATTCACGATAGGCCCACCATATCCATAAGCAGTTTCAAAATCATAATAGCTATCGGTTTCTTTTCTAATGAAAGGCATAATTAGTATGTTATCATTTTCCTTACACACTATACACTTAGCTTGTGAATCTTGTGATTCATAAAGCTTTACATATTCTTCATAGTAATAAATATCCTTTTGATTATCTTCAAAATAATCAAAATATCCATTCCATGAGTCAACTATCATTACCTCCATGCTTTTCACCCTCTCTATATACAAACTGTCTTATTATCTCCAGTTGTTTTTTAATATCTTCTTCATTATATCTTTGATCACATATTAGTGATAATTCTCTATCATAAATACTATTTGCTCCGTTAAGATCTTCGCTTGTTACTGGCCAGTGGATTGGAGTAAAAATATGGTTTTTAAAAAATAAATTTCTAAGTTTTTTTCTATCTTCCACAAATATTGGTACAAACAATGGAACAGCATCTTCTTTATATAGGTGTTCTATTCCAAGTTCTTCAAGTCCTTCATGTAAAAGCTTTGCATTTCTTTTGCGAATATCAGCAACTTTTTTTAAATCTATATTTGAGAAAATTATTTCGCTAGTATGACTACATTCTGTCAAATATTCATTATCCAGCAATGATTCTCCTCGTTCTAATAATTCCAAACAAATAGAATCGTCAATGATCTCACCGTATGATTTCAGTAAATTACCTGCAATTTTATATTGTCCAAATAAGCTTTTATACGTACTAATTGACTCAACAGTATTTTTTGATTTTACAAATGCGCCTTCCGGACAAGGAAACCATTTTCTTAAACTTGTAAATGAATAATCTGCAATCGATTCTTTATATTTATAAAAAGCCTGCACATCATCTTCTATTATAATAATAGAACTTTTTCTTTCTCTAATTTGATTTATAATTTCATTCAAATTTAGTAAACCAAAATAATTGATTAGAAGAATAGCATCACATCTATCTAATTCTAAATTATTAACATCAGTTACTGTTAATCTGTCCTCAATATTATAAAAACTATATTTCCATCCAGCATCCACTATGGTATTCGTGATAGAATCACACAAATAATCAGGAATTAATATTAATCTCCCCCCCCCTCGGAAATTTTAGAAACATTTTCAAGTATACTGAATAGTGCAGCTCTTCCTGAAGAATATTCAATATTGGTTACAGGAATATGCTCATTTAATTCTTGTGGAGCAACTGCAAATTCTCCACCAATCACCTTGTTTTCTGACATTTTACAATACTTCCTCTAGAATTTTTATTATCCTCTCACTTGTATGTCCGTCACCCCAAAAATACAAATCATTTGGTTCAGTACCCTTTAACAATCCGATTCTATTTATCGCACCCTTTATCGCATCATAACTAGAATCACACTGGATTATATTTCCGCATAAATATCTTCCCTTTTGTCTATCTCCAATATTTATTGTTGGGATATTCATGAACGGAGCTTCAACTATTCCACTGCTTGAGTTACCAATTATAAATTCCACCTGTTTCATAAAGCTTAAGTATCTAAAATGCCCCAAAGAAGGAATTACCTTAATCTTATCAGAATGCGTACCCGCAAATTTCTCAGCATAACTATTAATCTTAGCACCACCAAAGTCAGCATTTGCGTATGTAACAATTACTTGCAAATCTTCTATATCCGACAATAGTTCCAAACAATTTTTAACATTGCTGACATTGTAATCAATAGATTCTTTCGTTTCCGGATGATAAGTCATCAAAATCCATTTTTTTGAAATATCTAAATCAAGGTTCTTGGCTAATTCATCTCTTGATAACAATGCTTCTCTATTAAATGAATCAAGCCCAGGCTCACCAACAATCCAAATATTATCATCCTTTCCTCGCATTCTCATAATATTTTTTGCCGAAGATTGTGTCCCCGGAAAATGATACTCTGCAAGCATAGTAACTGCGTTTCTTACTCCATCATCAATAGCACCTTCCGTAACATCTCCACCAGATAAATGAATAATAGGTATACACATAACAAATGCTGTATTACATATTGGCAAAAGCTCATACCTATCTCCTAAAACTAAAACATAATCTGGTTTTAATACTTCAAAGGCCTTAGCAAAACCTAATGCCATTCTTCCCATAGATTCTGCAATTCTTGCTGTAGCAGATGTATCTAATTGTGAATCCACAATGTCATCAATGTTAAAGCCATCTTCTATAATCTGGTCAATTGTATGACCTTGCTCTTTTGATAAATGACCACCCGTTACAATTATCTGCAATTGAAAGGATTCTGATGCTTCTACATCTTTCATAAGCCATTTTAATAAACCATATTCAGATCTGGCAGCTGTTACAAAACAAATCTTTTTCATAAAACACCCGCTTTCATTATTGTTTCAGCAATCATAAAATCAAGTGCTGTATCTATATCAATTGAACGTGATTGTGGCATAACATAAGCATAGCAGCCTTTTTCCAGCATATGGCCAATATTATGCAATTCATCCTTTGTTACCAAATATATTGCACCATTATATCTGTAAAATGTAGGTAGAGATTGACGAGGTAAATCCTTATATTCCTCTCTATCAAATCCATCCATACTACAATCTTTAGGTAATGTATTACACCAAATTGGTGAGTGATCACACTCTGTTAGAGAAACAACTGCATTTCCTTCTTTTTCTTTTAACAATTCAACCGCATTAATAATATCTTCAGAAGTTCTAAGAGGTGAAGTTGCCTGAAGCAGCATAATCTCATCATACTCTTCACCCATACTCTTAAAAGTATCTATAACTTCTCTAACAACATCCCAAGACCCAGCCGTATCTGTGGAATTCTTATCAGAACGTAAAAATGATGCATCTGCTCCATATTGAATTGCGATATCTGCATATATTTGCGAATCAGTAGAGACAAATACTTTGTCAAACTGTTTACTATCTAACGCAGCTTCAATAGAATAAGCAAGCAAAGGCTTGCCATTCAATTCTTTTATATTTTTATCTTTTAAACCTTTCGACCCACTTCTTGCAGGTATAATAGCAATCCTCTTCATAACACTTATCCTTTACTCGTTATTATTCCTAACTTTTCTTCCATTCTCTTCATCTCATCAAGCTCACCCATATCAAGAAATGAGTCTTCACTAACAGGGTATGTTCCAACCTTACCACCTTGTTCCATTACCTTTTCTACAAGGTGGGTCATATGGAACATTGTATCATCTGGAATCAACTTAATTGTTTCTGGATTAATGATATACATTCCTGTGTTAATGAAACAAGAAAGCTTAGGCTTTTCTTCCATCGATTCAAGAACACCATTAGAACCTGTATGCATTACTCCGTATGGAACCTGAAAGTTCTTCAATGCAGATACCATTGTGATATCATTTCCAGATTTCAAATGATACTGATAAATATCATAATAGTCTGACAATATAAGGGCATCACAATTTGTGATAAATAACGGACCATCAAACTTATCTTTGATAAGCTTAATACTGCCTCCAGTTCCTAGCGGCTTATCTTCTTCCACATATTTTATTGAATAATCCTTTTCCACTTCATCAAAATATGAACGTATCATAGCCTTCTTATAATTTACAGTCATGTAGAAAGATTTTATTCCAAAATCTGTATAATAATTGATGATACGCTCAACGATAGGTGTATCTCCAATTGGCACAAGTGGCTTTGGAAGAATCTTAGTATAAGGATAAAGCCTTGTTCCCTTTCCACCAGCCATCACTACAACCGGAACACCACTCAAATCGCCTTTCATATCATAATGTTCTTCTATATCAGATAATAATAATATATCCTCTATTTCGCCATTATTCAAAAGTATAGGAACCGCCCTGATTAAATACTCTTTCATTACCTGCGACGCCTGATGCTTTGTATTATTATTTAAGTACTTAGGAGTCATATTCATAACGTTAGAAACAGAAGCAGTAATTTCACCAGCTTTCAATATCCAACGTCTAATATCCCCATCAGAAATAGAGCCGACTAATTTATTTTTCTCATCAACAATAAATAGAATACCATTATTATTTTCATCAATCTTCCCCATCGCATCCACAATAGTTAAAGATTCGTTTCCAATAAAACTATTTAGTTTCCCCGCTTCCATTTGAATATTCCCCCAATACGATTTTTACCTGTTCTACAACGTATTCAATCTCTTCTTTAGTAATCTGAGTACTTGAAGGCAGGTTAAGAATCCGAGCAGCATAGTAAGTAGCCTTCTCTAATTTATATGTAGCTTCACTCTGGTATGGTACTTGCTCATTGATAAGTCCCCAAATTGCCCTTGTTTCAATACCCTTTTCTTGAAGAGAGGTAATAATCTCTCTCATGGTTGTATGAACTTTATTCTTGTTGATTTCTAGTGAATAGAACCACTTATTGGAAGATGTACCTTCTCTAAATCCAATAATCTTGCCAAGTTCATACCCTTCGAATAGTTGTTTATATAGTTCGTAGTTAGCTTGTTTTCTTCTAATGAACTCAGACAATTCTTCCATCTGGGCAACCCCCAATGCTGCTTGTACATTAGTCATTCTATAGTTATAACCTACTTCATTATGGATATAATAATGTGTATCGTTCTTAGCCTGAGTTGATAAGTAACGGATGTGGTCAACTATTTCATTTGAATTTGCCGTAATAGCACCTCCACCACCAGTAGTAATAATCTTATTACCATTAAATGAATAACAACCAAAATCACCAATGGTTCCTGCATACTTTCCTTCATACTTTCCAGAAGTATATTTTGTTCCTAGAGCTTCAGTAGCATCTTCAATAACCTTAATATTGTACTTCCCAGCAGCTGCCATAATTGATTCCATGTCAGCCATATTGCCGAATACATGAACTACTACTAATGCCTTCACTATCTGATTTCTATACTTCAACACTTCACCATCAAACTCACACTCTTTTTCACAGAAAGAGTAAAGTTTCACTGGATCCATACAGAAACTATCATCGCAGTCAATGAATACCGGAGTAGCAAACTGATACTTCACAGGGTTAACTGTAGCAATAAACGTAAGAGGTGGAACTATAACTACATCACCAGGCCTTACACCTGCTTCAACCAAGGAAAGATGAAGTGCTGATGTACCACTCTGACAAGCTGCAACATTGTGAGTATGGAGGAATTCTGCCATATTTTTCTCAAGTTTGTTGATGTATGCACCACCAGTAGATACCCATCTTTGATCAATAGCATCATCAACATATTTTCTTTCATTTCCTTCAAAATTAGGAATTGACAATGGAATAAATTTAGACATATTACATGCTCCTTACATCTTACTATCAAGTGACTTACCAGTTTCGATATGCTCAAAGTTTGGTAAATACTCTTTCATAATTACAACTATTTCTTCTTTTGATGTTTCAGAATCAAAAGCTGCATTAAGTTTTTCAAATAATACTCTCACTCTTTCTTTGTTTGGAATTTCTTTCCCTGTAATAATACCAAGTGCTTTTAACCGATTTAAATCAGCAGTTTCCTCATCTGTATAGAATTCTTCATAAGCCTTTTCACCAGATGTGTTTGAATCAGAATAATGAACAGGATACTTGTTACTACCATTCCTTAAATCTTCTGCCATTTCAATAGCTTCTTCGTCATTATCGCATTCAAGAACCTCAAATCCATTTTCCTTAAGAAACGCAGTTGCAATCTTATCAAATGTCATCATTTGCTCTTCTTCAAGTCTTGGGAAGAAAATTTCTCTGTTATTTCCAAGCATACAAGAAAGCATACAAATCTGACCGCTTTCTTCAGGAGATACAAAATACCGTTTTACATCAGAAGGAGCAGAAATTGGTTGCAACTTTTGAAATCTTGCTAAAAATCCTGCGGGAAGTGATCCATTTGAGAAGGCCACATTAGCAAATCTTGCAGTCTTCACAGGGAACTTATCCGAGTAAGCAAAGATAACATCCTCCATGATTCTCTTGCTTGCCCCCATGATATTTACAGGATTTGCTGCCTTATCTGTAGATACACAAAAGTATTCCTCAGGTGGAAATTCAGACAAAAAATCAAGGAGTAGTTTTGCATGTAAAACATTATTCTTAATCAAAGCTTCTACTGAGTAAATATCCTTCTCAGACCTAACATGTTTGTGCGCAGAAAAGTTTCCCACAATATCAAATCCACCACGAGATCTGAACATCTTCTCAAAGACAGGTGAAGCAAAGTCCATTGGGTATGGTATATAATCTTCAGGAACATACATGCCCTTAGTAGATCTAAGATCACGAGTTAATTCTGCAAGCGCATTCTCATTTGTATCAACTACTACTAATGTTGCAGGTTTAAATGGAAGTACAGCCTTGATAAAAGATGTGCCTATTGAACCAGCGCCACCTATTACAAGCACCGTTTTGCCTTCTATCTTCTCTTTTAATTCTTCTTTGTTATTTTCAATATCATCTAAAAACATTGATTTAGAACGTTTCGTCACAAAAGTTCCTATAAATTTATTTAAATCGAACATAATCTTTTCTTCCCTTCGATTTTTTCAAAATACTCCATGTACCTTAACTGATCTTGAATGGTCTTTTTCTTTCCATCATCAATATCATTAATAAATGATTCAGTTTCTTTATAGAAACCAGTCTTATATTCCTTATCAATAGAATCATCAATTTCAACAGGATTTACTGCTACAGAACCAATATTTTGTATTGCCAATTTTTCCATTGGTTTAAAATATAATCTATGCTTTGATGTTAGTATTTCAACAGCCCATCTACCTGGTGCTGCCCAATTAGCTTGATAGTTAAACAATGCACCTTTATCAGAAATACCCGCACCAGCATATATGCAACCATCTTTATGCCAGCTAAGACTTCCTTTAACATAGCTATTCATTTCAACAGGCTCTCCACCTAAGAAAAATGCCAAGTCTACTACATGTGTAGAATTTGCTAAGAACCATGCCTCTTTAATAGGTGCTGGCGTGGACAACGGTTCAATAGAGTGTGCCCACTCAGTAAATTCAAAATTAAAAGATTTCACACAACCATCTTCCTTAATAATTTCCATGGCTTTGGCAGTAGAAGAAAAAAATCTCCTGTTATAAGCAACATACACCTTAGCATCATATTCATCAGATAATTCACAAATACGCTGTATTTCCATTTTATTCATTCCTGCAGGTTTTTCAGTAAATATCCGCTTTATGCCATTTTTTATCAAAACACAAGTATTTGAACATAATGACATAACATCTGTTGCCACTATTGCATAATCATATCTTACCTTTTTATTTGCCAAATAGTCTTCTAAACCACCACCATATGCAATTACGCCATTTAATTCCCCAAATTTTGCCGCCTTCTCAGTATTTCTCCCTATTACATCAGGCTTTAATCCCATATTTTTAAGAATCTTACAATATTCTGCAGCAATATCTCCAGTACCTGCTACTAAAACTGTTTTTACGTTATTGGACATGATTTTTCCTCCCAACCATTATCATTAAAAAATTTTATTAAAGGTTCAATGAACTGTAAATGCAAACGGGCTGATGTATCAAAATCAGCAAGCCTTGATGATCCTTTTAACAATATATCCTCAAATACAAATTGGGTCATTTGGCTTTGATAAGGAATTTCAAAGGATTCAACTTTTAATTCATAGTCATTATCCCGCGTCATAGATAATAATTTGCGATTGCTTTCCAATACAATAAACTGACCAATGTCTGTATTGATAGTTAAAATATCCTGAACATCTGTGTCTTTCATACAGTTAATAGAAAAATCTTTACACTTTCCACTGCAGCCTTTTACTGTCCCGTATATTTCTTTAAAACCAGGTCTCTTGCTCTCAGCAATTAATGGCAACAATTCCAAAGAAGTCACTTGGGTACTATCTGAACCCGCCAAAAACTCAACCAAATCAATTTCATGAATTGAGTTACAAGCAAGTCCCCACTCTCCACCTGAAATAGATATTCTCATTTCTTTAGCGGGTAATAATCTCTCCCTAAGACTTTGATAACTGTCCATTTGTCTTCTTGCACAATTCACCCATGCCTTAATCCCTAGCCTTTTAAGTTCTGCTTGAACATGAGTATAGTCTTCTATCCTCTGGAATAATACCTTTTCAAAAAGGATATTTTTTACCTTAACTTGTTCAACAAGTTTATCAAACACATCTCTTCGCCCAACTGAAGTCATCGCAAATAAAGCAAAATCTATATTTTCAATCTCATTAAAAGATGATATCATCTTAAGGGATTTATTATGATATATATTCTCCCATTGAAATCCAACCAATGCGTCTGGATTAATATCATATCCATAAACATTTAATTCTAACTCTGAATTCAATATTGATGACAAATGTCTTTTACCAAGTGCACCTAAACCAACAACCAAAATATTGAAACTCATAATTAATTCTCCTTTTTTCTTTCTAAATATTGTAATACTGCAGAATATACCAGATCTAAACCTTTATCATTTAAATGATGGCCATCATTCAAGAAAATAATATCAGGATTGATATTTTTATATGGCTCAAGGCACGAAACTCTATCTATATTTTTATTCTTCAAACGATAAAAAATTTCATTATATGCTTTTACATCTTCCGAAAAATTATATATACTATTATTCATTATTATGCTTGATGGTGCTATCTCAATAAAACACAAGTCAGCTCTGGTTTTTTCAATAAGTGTTTCACAAATCATTTCAACATCTTTCAATGTTGAATAATGAATATTTATATGTTTGGTAATAAAAAAGTGATATTTTTTTCTAATTAAATGTATGTATTTTCTAATAACAGGAATTCTACAAAATATTTTTTCGACTCGTTTTGTCATTGTCCGTCGACAAGCATCAACAACACCAACCTGAAAAATTATTATATCTGGCTGAATCTCTAATATATACTGCATTGGTATGTTGTTAAAAAACAATCCATGCTGACAATATGTATAAAAAAAATAGTTTTCCTGCTCCCCCCCCCACCTCAAAATTTTGTCGGTCCATGTATGTTCAACAGTTGTTTCATTTCTCGGACACCCCAAACTATCGGTTAAAATCAAAACTCTTTTTTGCTTCATACTCTTAAAACTCCTTCAATAGTATTGCAACATAAATATATAATAAACTAAATTATTCAAAATGCTTTCATAATTATTAACGTCTTAACTTTCCTTTGAGAATTTTGAAGAATTCTATAAGCATATCATCCTTGAGAAAAAATGACATACCAAAATAAGAAACTACACCAATAAAAAACATTAAAGTCATTCCCAATATTCCATTTATACCAAATTTCTTGGCTATAAATGTACAAATAAACATAACTGAAACTGACAACAATTCTTTTCCAAAATTTTTAACAACAATTGCAATATCTAATTCTTTAATTGTTTTACTTAACGTAATCACCAAAATAATTAATTCAGTCAATAATGATGCAATTGCAGCACCACATGCTAAATATAACGGTATTAGTATGCCATTTAAACATATATTTACTATCGCTCCAATTAATAAAATTTTTGAATAAATACCGATACCGCATTTTTGTAATACTGACTGCTCCAACAAACAATTACTAATAGATTTTATTAATATCCAAAATGACATAATCTTAAGCAATACAATTGTACCTTCATATTCGGCACCAAAAAATATTGGAATGAACAAATCTGATATTTCGATCAATCCTACACATATTGGTAGCGCTAAAAAAACAACAAAAGACATGGATTTTTGTAAATATCTTTTCGTTTCTTCTTTATTCCCATTTTTATATAGATACGCCATTCTTGAACGCATTGTTACGTTTAATGAAGCAAAAATCATAAACAACAATAATTCAATTTTCGTTGCTTGCTCGTATAAACCATTTTGATAGTTTCCTACTGTCATCCATCCAATCATCAATTTATCAAATGTAGATATAAATGTACTCACAACAGAAGGGAAAAAATATACTATTGCTAACTTTATGTGTATCCAAAATTTAATAGGATTACCGATCCTAAAGTAAATACATCTCCGAACGGTAGGAATAATTGCTAAATTTCCAATAAATACTGATAAAGCATTAATCATTACATACCATACAAGATCATCAGATGACCTAACAAATATAAATATTGATAATACACTTGCTATTTTAACAATAGTATTTCTTATAGAAATTGATTTAAAATCCTCTAATCCCTGACAAAGCCACGTAAAATCAATTACATTTGCAATAAGTGTTATAAGAGATACAAAGTAAAACAGTTTGTATGACTCACCAACTATAAGATATATTAAAATATAAGCAAAAATTGACATACCCATTGTGACGCATCTTACTAATATGATTTCTACGCAAAACTGATTTAAATCATTTTTATCATCTCTTCTACGCGCCACCTCTAATTGAGAATATGTACTCAATCCAAATACACCTAAAATTATAAAATAAGTAACATTAGCATTTACAAAGCTATATGTACCAATATTCTCTGCACCTAAAACCCGTGAAACATAAGGTGCAGTTACTAATGGAGTAATTAATGTAAGAATCTGATACGACAAATTGTAAATATAATTCTTTTTTACACTCATTTATTTTATTAACATCCTTTTTTCATTATATATTTATAGTTATCTGGTATATGACAACCTTATCTCCTGCACATATATTATGCATAATATACTTAATTATTTTACATAATACATACGAATTCTATTGTGTTCACCTATCCCAATCTATTCAATATGTTATTAAACTCATCTATAGAATCTGGCACATATATCTTTCCTTGATTGCGATAGATACCTTTTAGATTTAAAACACTTTGATCACAAGAACTTCTTTCTTCCATTGTTTGTGTATATAATTTATAAGTAAAAACTATATTCGGTTCTTTATCATATACTGTCTTAGGTGAAAGTTGTGCCGATGAACTATATGCAATAAGAATACTATCTTCATCAACATAATTACTGCACAACAACTCCCACATTAGCTGTTTTTTATCTATATCAATATCATAAAAATTAATATTTTTTAACGCCGGATGAAGTCTTACAATTGAATACCTGTCATATTCTTTAAGTACTTTAGCAATCCTCTTTTCAATATCAATATAATCACAGACCATGTTATCCAATGGTTGCGCAAGATAAATAATGTGCTTATCAGTATACTCATCATCGATAAATCCACCAAAGATCATAGAAATAATATCTGTAGTTAATTTATTATTACAATTTAAACTTGGAAGTTTTTTCACTTCAAATTCTTTTTCTTTAAATGAATACAGTGAAGGATTATACAAAAACAAGGATGATACATCCAACTTTTCTAATTTTAATCCAGCCATTCGATAGATAAATTCCATTTTACCCATAGTACGCTTATATTGATCTATTAATGGATTCTTAGATACAACACTCGCATTACCTTCATCAAGCAATATTACATCTGCATTATTATTAATTCGGATCATAGCTATTGTAAATTCAATTCCAGAAAAACATATAATTTTAGAATAATTATTCTTACATACTGTAAAAGCCGGTTTTAAACAATGTTTAACCCTTAATCCTGGTATTGCCACCTCAATAAATCTTTTGATGCTATATAATGCATTTTTATTTTTTTCAGCTTCTGATACATCATTTTCAAAAAAAATTACTTTGTCAAATAAGTCTGCCTGCTGTATTCTCTTTACAATTTCCTTCGATGATTCGTATTTTAATTCAACATATAAATCCGCCTTTGTACTTCTACGTTCAACTTGTATATAATAATTAATGGCATTAAGCAACTGATAAGGTGTGTCAGCTATTATACATATTCTACTCATAAGTTATTTCCATCTATATATTATCTAATTATTTATTTGCAAGTTTCATTGCTTCAATCATACAATCCTCAATAGAACAATATGTCCATCTTCCATATCTTCCAATGGAATATACATTGTGTTCATTTAATATTTTCATAAGATTTGAGACTTTCTCGTTAGATTCTTTTGTAATATGGACATAACCTGGATTTATAATAAGAGTATTGTGTGCCATAAGCTTATGGTCAGTAATAATCCCTAAGTTTTTAAGATTTTTTAATGTTAATTCTAATTGCTTATCAATATCTATTTCTGCATTTTCTTTATACCCAATTTCTATATACATACTAAGTTTCTCTTCACCAAGTATATTATTATAAAAACCAATACGATAGAAATTAACATCTTTCATCGGAATATATGTCCAATGAACATCCTTATCTTTCGCACTCTTATCAAATCCCAAATTAAAAACAAGAACTTTATTACAAGAAAGTGAATTTCCAACAATATTACCATAAATGTCAGGAATCATTTTTACAAAATGATTCAGTGGTGTGGTATTAACCAGCCTTTCAAAATGGTATGTTTCTCCATTTACTACTACTGTTTTTGTTTCTATATCAACTGATTCAACCTTTTTATTTAACAAAACCCTATCTGAATCTACTTTCTTCATAAGTATATCAACAAAGAATTGTGCACCTTGTTTAGGATAATCAAATGTACTATTATATGATGTAATATGTTTTTGCTTCATATTCCTGACAATTTGCTCTGGATCCGCATATGGAAAAAATCTTCCCATTGCATCTGTATCTAATTCATTTAGATTACATGCATAAAGTTTTTCATTATATGGCTTTAAAAATTTTTCCGTTATGCTTTTTCCAAACTTTCCATACAGCATATCTTCAAAACTATCATACTCATCTTTTTCTCTTCTATCATATAAATCATACAAACAATCTATGAATTCATCTTTTGGTAACTCATGAATATTCATTTGAAACGGATAATCTACTGTATCGCCGTGATAATTAATGTTTGTATTCTTAATACACTTTACCATATAACTTTCATTGATTTCACGTTCAAATAATTCCTTTATTTCAGAATTCGCAAAATGAAAAAAATGTCCCGCATAATCCCACACGTATTCTCCTTCATAAAAAGTCTTGCATAATCCACCTGGACGGTTTTCAGCCTCAACAACAATATAATCATCTTTACAATTTGCTGCGTAAATAAGACCACTCACTCCCGCCCCAATAATTAATGTGTTTATTTTTTTCATCATCTCTCCCTCATTCAAAGTTTCTTACTCATTTTAACCATATGATATCTTCTATTATTTGCATACTATTTATTGAAATGTACACCTAAACAGTTACCCTACAACATGAAGCCTATCCTTTAATCTTTTTATACTAATATTACATAACACTGGATATAAAAATCTTGGAAAGATTCTAAAACAACGTACATTATTCAATTCATTTGTTTCTTTGTAAATCTCTTTATGATTTTTCTTTAATTCATCATTGAAATCAGCTATTTCCTTATAGTGATTCATTGGTTTATCCAATAACATGAATGCGTTATACACATCACCACATAGTGTTTTGATTTTTATAACAGCCATACATTGAATATATTCCGGACATTCTGCTGCTAATTTTGTGTATTGATTAATCACGTGCATTGCAACTTTAAGCTTATCCTTATAATTCTTACGAATACCAACTAAACTTATACTCTGCCCCTCTCTACCTATTCTGTATACATATATAGGCTTAGAAAAATATTGAAATGTTTTTGAGTTAAGCATGGAATATAAAACAAATTCAAAATCTGTATAAAAACATTTTTCTAGCAAACATATATTATTCTTTTTCAAAATGTCAGTCTTAATACACATCTCAGCCATTACAATTTCATTATTAGATTGTAACAAGCTATTATCATCGAATGATTTATTCCATTTATCAATAACCTTTTCTGTTTCATCTGATTCAAAATACATGATAAACGGTGATATTACAATATCCGCATTACAAGAAGATAAATAGTCAATAAGCAACTCTATATTCTCACTAACAAACCAATCATCACCATCTAATTGCTTAAAATATTTTCCTTGAGCCTGTGCTATTGAACAATTGACCGTAGAACCATATCCACCATTTTCTTTTTTTATTAATCTAAAAGAATTGGGATAATTACGACAATACTTTTCTGCAATAACACTAGTTGAATCAATAGAGCCATCATCCACAATTATCACTTCAATTCTTTCTAAATAATCTTTGGAAATAACCAACGATTCTAATGTTCTTTCCAAAAATTTTTCCACGTTATATGCTGCAATGGATATTGTTAATTCCTTTGTCATAAAAACTACCTCTCTAACATTTCGCGTTGTACTATATATTATTTTCTCATTTATATTTTATAGCATATATTCTTTCTGCATAATCCCTTTAAGATCTACTTTACTTGACAAATTTTTTATCATTTCTCAAATTTAAATTTTTTATTTTATATTTAAATTTTTTATTTTATAATATTATAAATTGTGCAAATAACAATACGCCTGAATACTCTCAAATGAAGCATACAAAACATATCTAAATAATCACTATAATTAGCATACCTTCAATATAATACATTAACACGATATCACTTCACTTTTTTTGCAATCAAATATGTTAACGGCACATAATAAAGAAACATTTTCACAAGAGCTGCGCAAGACGCATACCATGCAAATCTAAATATTAAAATAGAAAACGGAATGATTAAAAAACTGTGATATTCATTTTTTTTACAATAAACCCAGGCAACCATCAGAAGAAAAAATGCCGAATGAATAAATGTAACAATCATTCCTCCACTAATCATCGGTTCAGTGAAAAAAAGTCCACCACCCATAGTATTGTACTTATTTATTAAAATTACAGCAGTATAGTAATTGTGATTAGCATTGGGGATAATATTTGAAATATAATACATATATGGAATAAAACCAACACAGTTACCACTCTTCCACATATCCACAGAACCATTAAATGCATAAACAACATCGCCTGCAGTTCCCTGCTTTATTAAGCTTAATAAAACATTATTAAAGCTATAATCAAACTTCATCCCTTCTCTAGTTATCTGAATTCTTATTGCTAATACTAAAACAATAATTATGGATATAAATATTATAACTGTTCTTTTGTTAAAAATAATTGACTTAAATGAGCTCATATTTATCTTACCATTATGCACATATTTCAAAAGAACATACACTAAATATCCCATTACGATCACTCTATCACCATGAAAAAGAATCCAAAACAGAGTTAAAAAAGAAACTATTTTTAAAAAAAGACTATTCTTTAAACTATCAAATACAATTCCCAATAACAACATCGAAAATCCAACAGCCAATGATGACGGAATGATTCCCTCATCTCTTGTTAACTTTGCACTTAGTGAGGGTAACGAAGGATATGCTAGAAAAACTAAGGATAAGGCACTAACTGCAAATAAATATGCACAATTTCTTTTTAGTGTGATTTTTCTTTTATACATCTCTCTTTCTGATTCAATTACATTAGTTAAGCTAAAAATAATTAATTCCGTTATAAAAAAATACATCATGCAAACAAATAATTCCGTATGATATACTGGCACCCTTAAACCAGCCATCAATCTACCAGCCGCTAGTGATGGATTAATTGATGCAATATATTCCTGCAAATAACTGAACCATAAAATAAACGAAAAAACAGTAAAATAAGAAAATCTTGCAAATCTAAAAATAAAAACCATCCCAATTGTTATAAGAATCATCTCTAAATGGTTGTTTCCTAGAATACAAACTAATATAGATAAAACTGCCAAAATGAAAGTAGGCAATAATATCTTTTTATTCTTCTTTTTTATCTTAATTTTAAACATCTAAATATACCGCCCTCAATATTTTTGCACTATTTTTAATATTATATTTAGAATTGTAGATAGAAGCATATCCCTTCTCCTTCAAGTGCATTGATTTTATTTTTTGAATCTCCCGAATCCATACGCTACTATCATCATTTATAGATATAAATGATATATTCTCGTTCACCATGATATCTCTGTTTATCACATCTGACGCAACAATTGGTATACCGACAGTTTGAGCCTCAATCATAGCCATTGGTATACCCTCAAAGAAAGAAGGAAATACAAATACATCAATTGCATGCAACAACTCTGCCACATCAGTTCTACTGCCAAGAAACAATACCTGTTTTTCCACGCCAAGCCTGATAGAATCTTTTACCAATTTTTCTTTATCCTCTCCATCACCAATCAAAATTAACACAAAGGTCTCATCATGGATATTGCTTAGTATTTCAAGTAGATATTGCTGGTTCTTCACCCATTTTAAAGCTCCAACATGACCGATAACTATTTTATTCTCCACGCCAAGTTTATTTCTTGCTACTATTCTTTTTTCTTCTGAAAATTTATATTTTCGTGGATCTATTCCGTTGTGAAGAAGCTTAAACCTATTACTAGATCTTACCTTATCATCAAACATCCACTCAGCAGCGGGTATAGAACAAGCTAAGAAATATGTTCCCAATCTATTAACCCAACTTTTAAGAATTTTATGGCAGACTAACTTCACCCCTTTGTTGTTACCATCTATATTACTACTATGAGAATGTATAATAATCTTATCTACTTTGGCACATCTTGCAGCGATAGCATATAAAAAATGCTTATAAGCCACTTCGCTGTGAATGTGGACTATCTTGTACTTATTTTTCTTTAGATATTTATAAAACACAAAAGGCAGTTTAATATGTCCTAGTAATTTATTGCTTCTTAAATTAGCAGAAAAACACTTTCCACCATCATTCACAATATCTCTATATACTGCATCATCCATAAACTTACTCATCGTAAAAAAATCAAAGATGAAATCTTCTTTTAAAAAATAGTACAAGTACCGAACTAGCGAAAAAGCGCCATTTCCACCTTCGTTTTCAATATTTACTTGTAATACTCTAATCTTTTCACTCATTGTTTCTCCATTATTTTTTCAATCTTGGAACTATCTCCCCAAATTGCACTTGAATTATAAGGTCTATCAGGGAAAACTCCGTATTGAAGTTATTTACAGCTTATTACATCCACAATATGTCTTTTTGCAAAATTTCTTACTTTTCTCACAATAATTTTGTCATTCTTACCAGCCGTAAACATCATATTTACAAAAACAAGCTCCCATGTAATACGTCCAACTGCACTTATATCTGCTCCTTAAACTTCGATATTTTTATACATTGTATTAACCATATCTGGTGAAATACAGTCATCACTATCTATAAAAGTAATATACTTTTCATTTACTACTTCCAGATCAGCATTTCTAGCTTCTGATAACTCTCTGTTTTCCTGGTATATTATTTTTATTAATGATGGATATTTTTCCTTATATGTATCACATATTTTTCAACATTATATATAGGAATAACAACACCTATTAACTCTTAAATTTTTATACCATCCATTTTCAATATTGTTTCTCATCTAACTTTCCAAGCTTATTATGTAAAGCATTAGAAACAGCTTTTCCAGCCATCCGTAAATATACTGTTTTATCTGGAAATAAAAATAAAATTTTTAATAACTTTATAATTACCCACTTAAACATACTAAAATTTTTATAATAAATACTTGTCCATAATAAATTACGTATTTGATAATAATATCTTTCTGATGAAGCATATCCATATCTCAATTTAAAACATCCAAGTTTCTTTTCCTTGCCAGATGCTGGCTCATGTTTTAATAATGCTTTATTACAACGTATAATTTGATACCCTTTCTGCTTTGCACGTAAACAGTATTCATAATCAACAACATCTATAAAAAAATCTTCTTTAAAAAAACCAATATCATCAAATATTTTACTATTAAATAAATTAGCAGATTGCATTGTATAATTCATTTTTTCGTATAATACATGCTTTTTCTTACCTTGGTTACGCCCAGTATCATACATAGGTGTTAAAATATATTTTCCATATTCTTTTTGGTTTAAAAATTTTTCATAAACACTAATTATATTATTTTTAAATTTACTATCCTGATCCATTGTAATAACATATGTTATTTTTTCTTTTGCTGCTTCTTTAATACCAATATTTAAAGCTTTAGCAATACCATAATTTTTATTAAGTGGAATATACTTTACTTTACCAGCCATAATTTTTGATAAAGTATCAACAATATAGCAGGATGCATATTCTGAAAACTCTTTCTCTTCTGTATTATCAACTAAAATTATTAAATCAACATAGTTAATATATGTTTTTATATTATTAACAACATCAACACATGGATTATATAGAATAACAATAGCAGCAATTTTACACTTCTTATTATTTACACTTATGCTCATCTATTCTTTCCTCTAATGAAACCTCCTATCAGGTTCTTTATTGGTCGTATATATGCTTGTAATATTCCTGCTGCCCATAATACCAGCTTTCTAGGAACAATATCCAATATCTTTATATATGTCTTTTCCAAAATGGATGTCTTATCTTCAAAAAAATCTTCCTCTTTCCATGGACTCTTTTTTTTATATTTGATCCATTCATTTACATACTTATGTTGACATCCTTTAATCCATGGTCTTTTACTTAAAAAACTAGTTGTAAAATGTATTAATACAGGATTTTCTACAGCTTCTCTTACTTGTATTTCTGGATAAAAATCTGGTGGTTTTCTATAAGACAACATTTCATCATAAGTAAAATCATAAAAAATTGTTACTGAATTATATTTTGGTTCAAAACAATATACATCATGGCTTAATACAGCATTTAAAGCACCCTGGTCACCCTGCTGGATTTTTCCATTCTTAAATATAATAAATCTTAATAGTCTACTCTCTATTTTTTGATTTTTCCATCTTTCCAAATCAATTAACATTACACCAGAATTAAACATAATATCATTTGTATGTAAACTGATATTTATCCTATAATATTTGCTAAATGCATCTTTCAAGGCAGCTATTGTCTTGCCATGTAAATTAAGATTCCAAAGTTCATTTATTGGTTTATTTATAATAATGTCACAATCAAGATATAAAACACGTTCTAAATTTTCTGGCAATAAACTTGAAATAAAAAGCCTGGAATATTGTGATAAAGAACCTCTATCAATATTTACTTCTATATTAAGTTCTTTACTTATATCTTTTGCCTTAATCCAAATGGGAAATGGTCTGTTATATAAACCAGAAACAGAGTTAATTTTTTTCTTATTAGAAACAGAAATTCCACCATCCATTATATATACAATAATATTCTCCATATCCTTGTTATTTTCATATAGAGAAACCATTGAAATACCAAGTATTCCAGCAAACTTGTCATCTGATGCATAAACAATATGGGCTATATCTGGATTAAAAATAACTGGCATATTCTTCTGTTCCTTCATTAATTACACTCCATTGTTTTTATATATTTTAAATCTAAGCTTTCTATTCAATCCCTTCCAGAAATCCATCTCTTTTAACTAGCCATGCTTTATATCTTCCACACACAGCAGATACATTAATCCCTAATAAATAAGCTATGCTGTATACATCTCCTCCTGCCTGAAGGCACATTACCACAAATGTATCTCTAAGCATCTGGAATGTAAGTCCTGGAATTCCAGCTTGTTTACCAACTGCTTTTAAACGGTATTGCAAAGTCCTTCCATCTGGCGGGACTGTTCCAAATCCATCTGGCTGCAGGTTCTCTAAAAAACTCTTTCTTCCCTTGCCTGTTTTTTTATCAACACTTGCAACATAACTTTTTTGTGATATCTGCTGCCTTTTTGCTGTTTTTTTTAAAAGAATCCTTAACTTTCCAGGCATTATAAATTCTCTGCATATATTTTCAGGAAGTTCACATTCTGCCATAACTGTTGCATTCTTGCCAGATTCCCCTTGCTCCTGTTGTATACGCATCATATTTCTGTGTATATGGATATGCCCTGTTTCCAGGTCTATATCTTCCCATCTAAGCCCACATACTTCAGAAAGGCTGAGCCCAGCATACAAAGGAAGCATAACCTGTACCTGTAAATCCATGTCTTGTTTCTCAAGCTTACATATAAGATTATGCAGTTCAAACTCATGCAATGGTATTGCATCCTTTTTATTTACAATGGCATATTCTGATTTACCAAAATAAATTTCTGGCACTAGATTGTTTTCTGCTCCATAACGGAATATTGAACGTACCATTCCTTCAAGAATATAAATAGTATATTGCGAAAGAAGACCCTCTTTACAATCTTCTGATTTTAAAAAACCAAGCACTGATAATAATATATCTTTATTAAAACTGCCAGCTTCTATATCCCCTATATATGGAAAAATATATTTAACAGCATGGCTATGGTAACGGGCATAAGAAGAAGGCCTCATAATCTTTTCAATATGAGCAAACCATATTTCTGCCAGTTCTTTTATAAGAATTGGTTTATTACTTCCAGAAGTCACAATATTAAAGTATTCTTTCGTTTCCTCTATAACCTTTGGCATCCCATCACTTCCTTGCATATAAATATATTGCACTTCCTGTATGCATGCTTAAAATACACCACTTGGTTTTCTTATAACCAATTTTCTGTAATACTTTATATCTAATTAAGAAAAATATATAACATAATAAAAATTATGTTGTATCTGGCACAATGAAGATAATATCACAATATTTTTCGTTTTTCAAGATTTTTAACGAAAAAATATTTTTTAAAAAATTCCCATATACTTATATACTATATTTTTAGAAAACAAATTCAATTAAAATAATAAATTTAATTTTTGAAGCAACTATTTTTATATTAACGTGAGTTCGATATAAAATAAAACAAAGAATATAGTTTTAAATTTTAGTTTA
>ERZ778516.895-NODE-895-length-24113-cov-10.789135_pt1 | contig 24113 bp, 22 predicted proteins | sample MGYA00510342_ERZ778516 | MGnify/ENA primary metagenome ERZ778516 (study PRJEB29527, sample SAMN07138961) | mouse gut metagenome | material: feces | host: mouse | place: China:Nanjing | collected 2016-01-25 ... | reverse complement strand
CAGGAGCCGCCAATGGCTTCCATAGCTGCACAACCCCCGTCGAAACCAGTACAACCCCTCTGGTCTGTCTGACGCTGTTTAGCTTCTACTATTATAAACATACTGCTTTCGGTTTGTCAAGCCCAAAACTATTCCTCCGGGCGGTTAAATACTGCAGAATTTTACGCAGGATAACTTTTTATCTGCTGACGGTTATCTTCATGGCCTGGGAAAAGTGTAAGAAAGAATCATCCTGTAAAGGCGGGCGGGGCTGTCAATTGTCACTGCATCATCAATGATAGTTCTATTTCATCTTCATCCACTGTTCCGGTTTCTGCAAAACCTTTGCTTTTATACAATTTTAATGCTTGGATATTGTCTTTGTTGCAGGTTAATGTTACCCGGTTTGAAGACCCAAAAGGTTTCGCTTTGATATACTCAAGCACCCGGTCCAATGCAGCTCTGCCATACCCCCGTTTCTGATTCGATTCATCAATCATCATATGCCATATATCATATTCAGGGATATCATAATCATAAATCACCATAACATAGCCGACCTATAGTGTCACCTTCATATATTCCAAAGGGTTGGCATTGCTCCCTATAGACGTAAGCCTGTGCAAGACTACGAACCGGATGTGAAACAAAGCGTTCTTGTTCCGGTGCAAGTTTTAGGTTAAATGCGTCAATAAAGTTTTCTTCTGTAATTTTTCTAAGATTAATCATAAATTCCTCCATAAATTGTCCTGAGTTAATTGGTAAGCTGAAATTTCCACGCAAACCCTACTGCTCCTGACGCTGTTTTTTCTTTCCCAAAATTTTGTCTGCCAGCAATTCCAGAATCACTGCCAAGGCAAAAAAGAATACGACTGCTGCAACTGCTTTCCCAATTAAAATTTCAAAAGAATGGTTCTTCTGCCACTCGTTGTCGATGGCATACCAAATATAATCCGTAGAAGCATTGTACTCTGCGCAGACAGGCTCCAGAAGGCTTTTCGCATTCTGGGAAAAGCCCTGTTTCCTGCCAATGGGCAGCGCATCCAGATTCCCCTTTTTGATATCCTTTGCGGTGCTCTGGCTTACCTGGGCTAAAATATGGCTCCCATCTTCCAGCTCTAATATATAGTATGGCACATAATCTAAGGAAATGTCGAAAGGCGCCTGCTTCACGGACGCTTTCTGTTTTCCCACTGCCCCATTGCGGCGTCTTTTAAAAGGGTCTGCCCATTCTGCCAAACTGTACACATTTGTTTTCTGGATGGACTTAGGGATTACTTTAACATCGTCCACATCATTTAAGACATCCTCCCATTCCGCCTGTCCCCTGACTTCCGGGATTCCCTCCCCAGCCGGGCGCCCTACAAAAACAGTCCCAGGATCCTCCTCCAGTTCCTGGCTGCTGACCGCTTCCGGCTGGTTCATTTTCTTTACAATCCCTTCCATATTAAACCCGGTGAAAACAAAAAATGCTGCCACCAATGAAACAATTACAATCATAAAATCCAGTACTTTCCTCATTTCCTTATCTTCCTTCTGACGAATTCTGTTCCCCATATTTTCCATGGAGCTGTCGCATTAAGAAAAATGATACAAGATATGGTTAGCTTGAATCATTCTTCTATACGATATCTTGCATCTGTTTTTCTTAGTGCAACAGCCCCAATTCTGCCCAAAACCTACGGCAATGCCTTATACCCTGGCGTCAAAACCTTGGTACATCCCCCTGTGCCTGCTTTGCTGGACAGGCCGCTGCTGGCTTTGCAGCTCCCGGGCGATATTTCCCGTCTGCCCTCCCATAGCAGCCATTGTTCCCGGCAGATGTCCTTCTTTGGTGGCTGTTACTTCTTCTGGCTGTTCTCCCAGTAACTGCCCTTCCATAGCAACCGCCGCTTCCTCTGGCAATTGTTCCTCTATACCAGGCATAGCTGCTTCCGGCAGCCGTTCTTCCATATTAGCTGCTTCTTCCAGCAATTCTTCTTCCAATGCAGCTGCTTCTTCCGGCAATTCTTCCAAAAGCTGCTCTTGGGATTCCTGGAGTTCTTCGGCGGAATCCTGCACCCCGTCCAGCATCTCGTCCAGAATGCTTTCGCTGTCTTCTGTCCCAAGGGCTTCTTCCACCAGTTCTTCCCTTCTTTCTTCTGGTGTCTTTGGCTCCAGCTTCTCGGCTGCTTCGGCATTTTTCTTGCCCTGTTCCTCAGCCTCATCCAGAATATGGGACATCTGCTCTTTGTTATAAGCCGCTTTCACAGCCGCAATCTCATCTTCATAATTATGGAACATTTCCAGCTTTTTTGCAATTTCCTCTACGGTAGCGCATTCTTTTTCTTTCAGGCTTTCTTTCTGTTTTTCCCAAAATGCAATTTCGCTTCCTGCCTTTTGCTGGCGTTCCATTTTTTCCTGGGTGCTTTTTAACATGCTGGTTTGGATCCCCGGCAAATTCCCGGCAAATACACTTTTCGTCTGGTAATTACTGCGGGCGCTGCCCCCAATGCTGACATGAAACATATTCATACAGAACACCTTCCTTTTCCTGTACAATTACTCTGGCGGTTAAACAGCGCAGCATGCTGCAGTATTGGACCGCCGGAGCAATATGGTCTGGTTTTCCAACTTTTTCTATTTCCTCTGTTATATTTCGTCACACGCCTATTGTTTCTTAAGGCTTTTACAGGCGAATATCCACAAACTGGCCATCCTGTTGTTCTTTTCCTGTTTTAGCCTGTTCCCTTCCACTCTTTTCCTGCCCGATATTTGCTGTTTCCCTGCTGGTGCTTTCTGCTTTTTCTGTTTCCATAGTTCCATTTGCAGGTTCCATTTTTTCCGTTTCCCTCTGTTTGCCTGTGCCTTCTGTTTCCCCATTTCCGTGTGTGCTTTTTGCCCCTGCACTGTCTGTTTTTTCCTCTGCTTTTTCTTCCTGCTCCTTGCTGCCTGCTTCCTGCAGCCCCTGGTTGGCTTCTTCCAGTACGGCAAGCTGGGAGTTTGTGGCCGCCTCTATACGGTCTTCTAATTTGGCAAGGCTCCCCTCTTTCTGCCCAACGTCAATCCCCCTGTCCTTATCCAGCTTTATCTCCCCTTGCAGGACACTTGCTTCCCCTTTCAGCCGTGTGGCTGTACTCCCATAGGCTTTGGCCTGTTTCATGGCAGTGTCTGCCGACACTATAGCTTCCATGCTGGCCTTTGGCACCCCATGGCTTGGCAGCCCCGCCTTTTTTTCCTGCCTGGCTGCTTCCCCCTCCTTGGCGGCTTGCTGCCGTTCCCGGCGCAGTTCTATTTGATGCTGGCGGAGCTGGTTATTCAAATCTGTAATTTGCTGTTGGAGTTCCTGGCGTTTCTGCATTTTTTCTTCTGCGCTTATGTCTTTATTGGCAGAAAGCTCCTGCAATGCCTTCTGGGCATTGGCTATCTGCTTTTGCAGGTTTTTGGAAACCGCGTCGGCGCCTTGCTGGAAATTAAGCTGGTTTGCCGGAGCAGCCGTCCCCTGTACTGGCTGGATCCTCATATTGTTTCCTCCTTTCGATTGGCTGGAAAATAACATCTTACTATTACCATATCTATCGGAGGTTTTCCAAATTAAGTTGACATTTGTTATCTAATTGGGTCCGTCTACCAAAAGCGCCTTAATATAAATTCTTCACTTTAAAGTCCCGTTCGGATTCCCGGCGCATATCCTTTTTCGCAATATCCTGCCGCTTATCATAAAGCTTTTTCCCCCGTGCCAGGGCGATTTCCACTTTGACAAGGCTCCCTTTGAAATACACCTGCAGGGGCACTACCGTATAGCCTTTCTGCGCCATTTTCCCTGCGATTTTATTGATTTCATATTTATGCATCAGGAGTTTCCGCGGCCGGAGGGGATCTTTGTTGAAAATGTTCCCCTTCTCGTAGGGGCTGATATGCATCCCATATATGACCACCTCCCCATTTTCAATGCGGATAAAAGATTCTTTCACTGAGCATTTGCCCATCCGCAGGGATTTGACTTCCGTCCCTGCCAAGCTAATGCCCGCCTCATATTTCTCCTCAATAAAATAGTCATGGAATGCTTTTTTATTATTTGCAATCAGTTTTTTACTTTCTTTTCCCAATTGCGGTCCCTCCTCCCTATTCTGCCTGGTACTGCCCAATGTCCTCTGGCGCCGCATCCAGCCCAAAGGCCACTGCATCTTCTGGCAGCACAAAATCTATGGTGCGCATCATGGTATTGGCATCCGCCACCACTACCTGCAGCTTCTGCCCCAGCTTATAGCAGTTCCCTTTGGCTTCCCCCACCAGTTCATGGGCAGTTTCATTATAATGGTAATAATCGTCCCGTAAATTCGTCACATGTATCATGCCCTCCACGGTATTGGGCAGTTCCACGTACATGCCCCATGGGGTGACGCTGGAAATCACGCCCTCGAAGGTTTGCCCGATCCGTTCCGACATGTATTCCGTCTTTTTCAGCTTATCTGTTTCCCGTTCTGCTTCCTCGGCGCGCCGCTCCCGTGCGCTGGACTGGGCTGCTGCCTCCGGAAGGATTTTTTCATAATGGGAAATCCGTTTTTCCGTCATTTTCCCCCGCAGTGTTTCCTTGATAATCCGGTGTATCTGCAAATCCGGATACCGGCGGATGGGTGAGGTAAAATGGCAGTAATATTGGGTGGCAAGGCCAAAATGCCCTGTATTTACCGTAGTATATTTTGCCTGCTTCATAGAGCGCAGGGCAAGGCGGCTGATCAGTGGCTCCTCTGGCGTGTCCTCTATCTTTTCCAGCAGCTTCTGGACTTCCTTGGGATGGATTTCCTCTTGCCCTATCCGGATGGAATAGCCAAAATTATTGATAAACAGTCCCAGCTTCTTGATTTTTTCCGGGTCTGGGGTATCGTGGGTACGGTACACAAAAGGGATTTCCTGCCAAAAGAAATCCTGGGCCACCGTTTCATTGGCAGCCAGCATGAAATCCTCAATCATCCTGGTTGCCACGTTCCGTTCATAAGGCTTGAGTTCCAAAGGGCGCCCATGCCTGTCCAAAATGATTTTCGTTTCCGGGAAATCAAAGTCAATGGAACCGCGTTTCCTCCGTTTTTCCCGCAGGATGGCGGCAAGGGTTTCCATTTCTTCAAACATGGGGACAAGCTCCTTGTAGGCTTCCCTTTCGGATTCGTCTTTGTCTTTCAGGATTTTCCGCACGCTGGTATATGTCATGCGCCGGTCTACCCGGACGACTGTTTCTGCAATTTCATGGTCGATAACAGCCCCCTTGGGGTCAATGAGCATGATGCAGCTTAATGCCAGCCGGTCTTCCCCGGCGTTCAGGGAACAGATGCCGTTGGAAAGGTGGTGGGGCAGCATAGGGATCACACGGTCTGCCAGATAGACGCTGGTGCCCCGCTCCAATGCCTCCACGTCCAGCGCACTGTGCTCCTGCACGTAATTTGCCACGTCTGCAATATGCACCCCAAGGCGGTAGTTCTCCCCTTCTTTCACCAAAGACACTGCATCATCCAAATCCTTGGCGTCCTCCCCGTCAATGGTCACCATCTGCCAGCCCCGAAGGTCCCTGCGCCCTGCCATGTCCGCAGCGCTTACTGGTTTCCCCACGTTTTCTGCCTGCTTTAAGACCTTTGGGGGAAATTCCGTGGGAAGCTCATAGCCTTTTACAATAGACATGATATCCGTCCCCGGGTCGTTGGCATGGCCGATAATTTCCACTACCTTCCCTTCGGGCTTGCGCCGTTTGCTGCCATAGTCGGTAAGCTCTACCACAACCTTGTGGCCGTCCACCGCGCCTTTGGAATGTTCTATGGGGATAAACACATCCTGCCCCAGCTTTACATTATCCGGCACCACAAAACCGAAGTTCTTGCTTTTCTGGAAGGTTCCCACAATACGGGTCATCCCACGCTCCAAAATCTGTGCAACCGCCCCTTCCCGGCGTTTCCCGCTTTTTCCCGGCAGCAGGGACACCTGCACGAAATCCCCATGGAGGGCGCCGTTTACCTGCCCTTCCGGGATATAGATGTCCTCCGGCTCCCCTTCGATTGTGACAAAGCCAAAGCCCCGGACATTCCCGGTAAATATGCCGCAAAGGTGTTTCCCTTCCGTTTTGGTATACTTCCCCCGCTTGGAAACCTCAATTTTCTGTTCCTTAACCAGTTCAGCCAGCACTTGCTCCAGGTCGCCCCGTTCGTCCCTCGGCACGCCAAGGAGGACTGCCAGCTCCTTTATTTTCATGGGCACGTAAAGGTCGCTGCACATGAATTCGTATATCATTTTCTTTCTGTCTTCTAATAATCTTTTTTCCATAAATTCTCCTATAAATGAAAAAACTGCCGTAAAACGACAGTTTCTTGTGTAGAACCCAGCCATAGCCCTTATGGCTGTTAAAAGCTTCCGATATTTAGCACGGCTGCAACCACCAGAAACAGGACAACCAAAGCTCTGGTAACCTTAACCAGCACGCCTTCCCTGGAACGGCCCTTATTTTTGCCCCAATAAGAGTCTGCTGCGCCGCTGATTGTCCCAAGGCCTGCAGATTTGCCTTCCTGCATTAAAACAATTACTGTCAAAATTATGCTTACCAAAATAAATATTACCATTAATACCGTTTTCAATACTGCCATTTTTCTGTACCTCCTGTGAAATGATGTCCACAACTTTATTTATGGTAACATATTTTGGGAGAGTTTTCAAGATTTTTCTGGGTTCTGGGGGAAATTATTTTCCTGAATGGGCGGAATTTTAAGAAAGGATGCTCTAGGCAAGGACAAAGATACCGTGGGAACAGGGCTTTGGACGGGGACAGCAACCCAGAAGGGAGGGAACAGTCCCCCGCCCAGAACTGCGCCCTCCCATTCAGCTTGAAAACGGTTCCCTTCCATTTAACCCAAAGAAGAACCAGCCCTTACAGCTTCCAGCTTAATATTTATCAAAAGGATTTTTATATTCTGCCACTATCCCAAGCTGCTCCTCAATGCGGAGAAGCTGGTTATACTTCGCTGTCCGTTCTGCCCTGCAGGGCGCCCCTGTCTTAATCTGCCCTGCATTTACAGCTACTGCCAAATCCGCAATAAAAGTATCCTCTGTTTCCCCGGAACGGTGGGAAATTACGGCACGGTACGCATTTTTGTGGGCAGTTTCAATGGCTTCCATGGCTTCCGTCAAGGTTCCGATCTGGTTCACTTTAATCAGGATTGCATTTGCAGTCTGCAGCTTAATGCCCGCATCCAGGCGCTTGGTATTTGTCACGAACAAATCGTCCCCAACAAGCTGGATCCGCTCGCCCAACTGCTCCGTCATGGCCTGCCAGCCGTCCCAGTCTTCCTCGTCTAAACCGTCTTCAATGGAAATAATGGGGAATTTCTCAATTAATTCCCTGTAATACCCAATCATTTCGCTGGTATTGCGGGCCACCTTTTCCCCTTTGATTTTGGACTCTCCCGGAAAATGGTAAAGCCCTGTTTTTTCATCATAAAGCTCACTGGCCGCTGCATCCAGGGCAATCTTGAAATCCTCCCCCGGCACATAGCCAGAAGCTTTTACGGCCTTTGTAATCAGTTCCAGCACGGAAACGGTATCCGGCAAATCCGGCGCAAAGCCGCCTTCGTCACCAACTGCAGTGGAAAGCCCTTCTTTTTCGCAGATTTTTTTCAGGTTATGGTAAACTTCCGCACACATGCGCAGCCCCTCCCGGAAACTTTTCGCCCCAACCGGCATAATCATAAATTCCTGGAAATCTACCGTATTGTCCGCATGGCGGCCGCCATTTAAAATATTCATCATTGGGACTGGCATCCGTTTTGCATTGGTGCCCCCAAGGTATTGGTACAGGGGCAGTTCCATCGCTTTTGCTGCCGCCCGTGCGGCTGCCAGGGATACGCTTAACATGGCGTTTGCACCCAAATTGATTTTGTCGTCTGTACCGTCTTCTGCAATTAAAATGCGGTCAATTTCCACTTGGTTCAAGGCATTTTTCCCTATCAGGGCTTTGGCAATTTTGTCATTAACATGCTTAACGGCATTTTGGACGCCCAGCCCAAAGTACCTTGGTTCACCGTCCCGCAATTCTACTGCTTCAAATTTTCCCGTAGATGCGCCGGAAGGCACTGCCGCACGGCCGGTGGTTTTTTTCCCATTGCTGGTGGCTTCCACCGTCACATCCGCTTCCACCGTAGGGTTCCCGCGGGAATCTAAGATTTCCCTTGCATGGATATTTGTAATTTTCAGACAAAAACTCATATCTGCTCTCCTTTCATTTCCCATCACAAAATTTCCGCAACTGCCAGAAGTCCTGACGCTGCGCTTTTTCCTGTTTACAGTATTTGCAGGAATCCCGCAATTATACGGAAACTGGAGGGGAATTAAAGGAGATGTGGTGTCAAACCAGGAATTTGGCCCCGTCCTTGACAGCCCTTCCATTACGGTGGGCTCCCCAGTCTACGGAGCGGACGGGGAAATCAGCGCAGCCCTGCTCCTGCACAGCCCAATCACAGGCATCCGGCAGGCCCAGCAGGGCGGTGTCCTGATCCTTACATTCTGCATTTTTGTCGCCTTTGTCCTTGCCTTTGTCCTTTCCGTCCTTCTGGCACGCCATTTTATCAACCCATTGAAAGAAATCGGGCTGGCAGCAGAACAGGCCATGGGAGGCGACTATTCTGCCTGGACGGAGGTTACGCAGGACGACGAAATCGGCTCCCTTGCCTACAACATTGACAAGCTATTTGCCCAGTTGTCCACTGTGGAAAAAGAACGGAAGAAGCTGGACAGCATGCGGCAGGATTTTATGCCAAACATTTCCCATGAGCTGCGGATCCCCGTTACCGTCCTCAAAGGCTCCTTGGAAGTCCTCACGGAAGGGCTGGTAGCCGACCCTGTGGAAATGCAGGGCTATTTCCGTCAGATGTCTGCTGACACCGCCCATCTGGAACGCCTTGTAAATGATTTGCTGGAACTCTCCCGGCTCCAAAGCACGGATTTCCAGATTGAAAAACGGAACTGAACCCCACCGACATCCTAAAAGAAGCAATCCGTTCCATGCAGCGGATTGCGGGGCAGAAGGAAGTAAGGATAGAACCGGAAAATGATCTGGGGAACCTCTGCTTTTTCGGGGATTACGGAAGGCTTAGGCAGATGTTTGTCATTATCCTTGACAATGCCGTAAAGTTTGCCCCGTAAGGCAGCGCTGTATCCGTCAAAATGCATAGGGAAGGGGGCGGCATGGGATCCGGATTGCCTGTGGGAGTAATGCGTGTGACTATACAACTTTCACATTTTTCCTGTGATGGAGATGCATGGTACCCATCAAACCACATGTTCCGGCAGCCCCTTTGCATCCCTATCTCATTTTGTTACACATTAATCTCCGCCTTCATCCCCAGCATCTCTTTATGCCGCCCAAGCACTGGCTCCACAGCCTGCGTCAAGAACTTTTCTACCTGCAGGGGCGCACGGCCTACATACCGGGACGGTTCCATGGAGCGTTCCAATTCTTCTAAGGTTAAGTGGAAGGCCGGGTCTGCGGCAATCAGCTCCAGAAGGTTATTGTCCTTCCCTTCCTCCTTGACCTGCTTACCGGCCTCCATGGAAAGCTGGCGGATTTTCTCATGCATTTCCTGGCGGCTGCTGCCGTTTTTCACAGCGTCCATCATAATATTTTCCGTTGCCATAAAGGGCAGCTCTGCCATCATATGCTTGCGGATGACTTTTTCATAAACCACAAGCCCATCCACCACATTTAAGCACAGGTCTAAAATCCCGTCCACTGCAAGGAACCCTTCCGGCACGGAAAGGCGCTTGTTTGCGGAATCGTCCAACGTCCGTTCGAACCACTGGGTCGCGGAGGTAATAGCCGGGTTCAGGGCGTCCACCATCACGTACCGGGCAAGGGAGGCAATCCGCTCGCTGCGCATGGGGTTGCGCTTGTAAGCCATGGCGGAGGAGCCAATCTGGTTTTTCTCAAAGGGTTCTTCTACCTCTTTCAAATGCTGCAGAAGCCGGATGTCGTTGGACATTTTATGGGCGCTGGCTGCAATCCCTGCAAGGACGTTAAGCACACGGGTATCCACCTTCCGGGAATACGTCTGGCCGGACACGGCGTAGCACTCCTGAAAGCCCATTTTTTCTGCTATCATGGGGTCAATCTTGTCAATGGTTTCTTGGTCCCCCGCAAACAGCTCCTGAAAGCTTGCCTGCGTCCCGGTGGTCCCTTTGGAGCCTAACAGCTTTAAGCTGCCCATGGTATATTCCAAATCCTCCAAATCCATCAAAAATTCCTGCAGCCACAGTGTCGCCCGTTTCCCTACCGTAGTAGGCTGCGCCGGCTGGAAATGGGTAAATGCAAGGGTTGGCAAGCCTTTGTGAGTATCTGCAAATTTTGCCAGCTCAGCAATGACATTTACTAGCTTTTTCTGCACCAGCTTTAAAGCCTTGTCCATAACAATAATGTCGGTATTGTCCCCCACATAGCAGGAGGTTGCGCCTAAATGGATAATCCCAGCTGCTTTGGGGCACTGTTGCCCATAGGCATACACATGGCTCATAACGTCATGCCTTACCAGCTTTTCCCGTTCCTTCGCCACCTCATAATTGATATCCTCGGCATGGCTTTTCAGCTCGTCTATCTGCTCCTGCGTAATGACTGGCTTCCCGTTTTCGCTCAGCCCCAATTCCATTTCTGTTTCTGCAAGGGCAATCCACAGTTTCCTCCAGGTACGGAATTTCATATCCGGGGAAAAAATATACTGCATTTCCTTGCTTGCATACCGCTCTGACAACGGGCTGTTATATCTGTCTGTAGACATGGTTTTCTCCTTCCTGTGGGGGGCTTACGCAAATTTCTCCCCTGTCAGGAGTTCGTAAGCTTCTTTGTATTTATCAACGGTTTTTGTAACTACCTCGTCCGGAAGCAGGTAGCCGCTGTCCGGGTTCTGTTTCAGCCAGTCCCGGACAAACTGCTTGTCAAAGGAAGGCTGTGATTTCCCTGGCGCATAACCTTCCAGGGGCCAGAACCGGGAGCTGTCCGGGGTCAGCATTTCATCCCCAAGGACTACTTCCCCATTTTCATCTAAACCAAATTCAAATTTAGTGTCGGCAATGATAATCCCTTTGCTCAATGCGTATTCTGCGCATTTTTTATATAAAGCTATAGTGTATTCCTGAATCTTTTTGGCATAATCCGCCCCTTTGCCTGGATGGAGCTTTTCCAAAATCCCCACGCTTTCCTCAAAGGTAATATGCTCGTCATGGAGCCCCAGATCCGCCTTTGTGGTAGGGGTATAAATAGGATCTGGCAGCTTGTCAGATTCCTTTAGCCCCTCTGGGAGCCGGATGCCGCAGACTGTGCCGTCTTTCTGGTAGCTTTCCCAGCCGCTGCCCGTAATATAGCCCCGCACAATGCATTCCACTGGGAGCATGGAAAGCTTCTTGCACTTCATGCTGTTCCCGTCAAACTCCTCTTTCTGGAAAAATTCAGGCATGTCCGCAGTATCCGTAGAAAGCATATGGTTTTTTACGATATCCTTGGTAAAGCCAAACCAAAATTTAGACATTTTTGTTAAAATTGCGCCTTTTTCTGTTATCTTGTTTTTCAGGATTACGTCAAATGCTGAAATCCTGTCTGTGGCTACGATAATCAGGCTTTCCCCGTTGTCATAGACCTCGCGTACTTTTCCTTCTTTTACTGGTTTAAAATCCTGCATGGTTCTCATTTCCTCCATTCCTTCGTCTGCTGCGGCACTTAAGGCTTTTGGCCGGGCAAAGCCATCTTGCTATGGTACATGCCCTGATCCATGGATGCCAGAATCCAAATATTCGGCTTTATTATAATACAAGGGGTTTTAGTTCGTCAATGAATATTTTTTGCTTGCCAGTTTCCAAAACCCGTGGTAAACTAGTACCAAAATACTAATTTCCAAATTCTGCAAAGGAGGTTAAAACCATGCTGGAAAAGCGTAGAAGCCAAAGAATCCCTACTGGAATCCATCTCCATATCTGCGATTTATACCGGCAGGATGCCTTTGGCATCCACCATCTGGAAGTCCCTATTGTATTAACTGATATTTCGGAACATGGCGTTGGGTTCCTCTCTAAGAGCATCCTTCCGCCACAGTACCAGTTCCACGCCTGCCTGAACCTGGGGGCGGCATCTGGATTTTTGGTTACCTTGGACATTGTCCGCTGCACTGCGGCAGAACAGGACCAATATCTGTATGGCTGTGAATTTGTTGATTTGGAGGAATCCCTCCGCACCTCTATCCGGCAGTATATCAATGCCAACTTAGCCGATGCGCCCAGTTATGGCGCTGGCAGCGGAATGCCCCGGCGTCCGCCGCAGGGCTGCATTATGTTTGACTAAAAACAATAGGGGCACCTTTCCTGGAAAAGTGCCCCAAAATTCTATTTTGGCTGATTCTAATACCAAAAATTCAAATATATCACAAATCTACCGTTTTACCAGCAAGGATTTCCCTGTCATTTCTTCCGGCTGCTCCATGCCCATAATTTCAATCAGGGTAGGCGCAATATCTGCCAAGCATCCGCCCTCCCGCAGCGTATAATTGTCATCGTAATTAATCAGGAGGAAAGGTACTGGGTTAATGGTATGCGCCGTAAAGCTTTCCCCAGTGTTATAATCGATTAACTGTTCTGCATTTCCATGGTCTGCGCAGAGGAACATCACGCCGTCCACTTCCTTCAGCGCTTCCACTGCCTTGCCTACGCATTCATCCACCGCTTCCACTGCCTTGATGGCTGCAGCTTCCACGCCGGTATGGCCTACCATGTCCGGGTTTGCAAAATTGATGATAATCACGTCATATTTCCCTGACTTAATAGCTTCTACCAGCTTGCCGCATACTTCGTACGCGCTCATTTCCGGTTTCAGGTCATACGTTGCTACCTTCGGGGAATTTACAAGGATCCTGTCCTCCCCCGGGTTTGGTTCTTCCACGCCGCCGTTAAAGAAGAAGGTAACATGGGCATATTTTTCTGTTTCTGCTATCCTGGCCTGCTTCTTGCCATGGTCTGCCAGGAACTGCCCAAAGGTATTTGTCAGTTCCACCTTGTGGAAAGCCACTGTTTTGTTGGGGATTGTCACGTCATATTCTGTGAAGCAGATGTACGTCACATCCCTCCTTGGCCCGCGGTTAAACCCGTCAAATTCCTCCATGCAGAATGTCCTTGTAATTTCCCTTGCACGGTCTGGGCGGAAATTGAAGAAAATAATGCTGTCCTTATCCTGGATGGTTGCCACTGGCTCCCCATCCTGTTCCACTACCGTGGGGACTACAAATTCATCCGTCACATCTTCTGCATAGGACGCCGCTACTGCTTCCACTGCATTGGCTGCCCGTCTCCCTTCCCCAAATGCAAGGGCTTTGTATGCAGTTTCTACCCTGTCCCAGCGGTTGTCACGGTCCATTACATAATAACGCCCCATAACCGTTGCAATCTGGCCTACGCCGATTTCCTTCATTTTCCCTTCCAAATCTTCCATAAAGCCCTTCCCGGAAGTGGGGGAGGTGTCACGCCCGTCCAGGAAGCAGTGTACATAAACCTTCTCAATGCCTTCCCGCTTTGCCAGCTCCAGCAGCCCATACAAATGGGTGTTGTGGCTGTGCACGCCGCCGTCTGACAGCAGGCCATAGAGGTGCAGGGAAGAATCATGTTCCTTTACATTCTGCATCCCCTTGAGCAGGGCTTCGTTTTTGAAGAAGTCCCCGTCTTCAATTTCCTTGCTGATTCTGGTAAGCTCCTGATATACAATCCTACCTGCGCCCATATTCAGGTGCCCAACCTCGGAATTGCCCATCTGCCCGTCTGGCAGGCCTACTGCAAGCCCGCTGGCATTGCCCCGGACAAAGGGATAGTCCTTCATCAGCCCGTCAATATTGGGGGTATTTGCTTCATAGACCGCATTTGCTTCATGCTTTTCATTTAACCCAAATCCGTCTAAAATCATTAATACTGCTGGCTTTTTGCTCATAGAACCTTACATCTCCTTTTCTCTATCTGAATTAATCTTTTTCTTCTTTCCGATTATAACACAACCCATGGGATAATTACAATTAGAATGATAAAAAAGAATCTCGCCTGCAGGAACCCGCGCAGGGCGCGGCCGCTTTATAGGATGCAATTTCCTATAAAGTAAAAACATGGCTCCCGGCAATGAACCTGCCATTTGGGAGCCATATTCCATACTGCTATTTCCTGCAGCTTTTTATTTTGCCATTTCAGACTTTAATGCTTCGGTCAGCGCCGGAACTATTTTATTCAAATCACCAACAACGCCGTAGTCTGCCACATCAAAGATAGGAGCGTCTTCATCCTTGTTGATTGCAATGATGATATCCGCTTCTTCCATGCCTGCTACGTGCTGGATGGCTCCGGAAATGCCGATTGCAAAGTATACGTTGGGGCGGACAGTCTTTCCGGTCTGGCCTACCTGCAAATCTACTGGCTTCCAGCCATTTTCTACAACTGCACGGGAGCAGCTTACGGTCCCGCCGATTACGTCTGCAAGGTCCTGGAGCATTTTGAAGTTCTCTGCGCTACCAACCCCACGGCCGCCGGAAACAAGGATTTTTGCTTCCATGATATCTTCGGTTTCTTTGACAGATTTTACAATGTTTAAGATTTCAACATATTTGCTGTCCGGGGTAAATCCGGGGTTGAATTCAATCACATTTGCTTTTGCGCCTTTGATTGGCTCAATTTTCTGCATAACGCCTGGGCGTACTGTAGCCATCTGCGGGCGGTTGTCCGGGCATGCGATGGTAGCAATGGTGTTGCCGCCGAATGCAGGACGTGTCATCAGTAACTGGTTGTGTTTCTGCTCGTCTTCCTTGCCTGGTACTGGGTTCAGTGGGAAATCACCGATTTCCAGTACGGTACAGTCTGCAGTCAGGCCAGTCTTAACCCTTGCAGATACACGGGGGCCAAGGTCACGTCCAATTGCAGTTGCGCCAACCAGCATGATTTCTGGTTTGTATTCATTGATTACAGATGCAAGCGCATGGGTGTAAGGCTCTGTCCTGTACTCCTTCAATTCCGGATCATCCACAACGATTACTTTGTCAGCGCCATACTCTGCCAACTGGTCTGCCAAATCTTTTACGCCAGAACCAATCAATACTGCCGTTACATCTGTGTCCAAATCTTTTGCCAAGTCTTTTGCTTTGCCAAGCAGTTCAAAAGCAATTCCGCCTAATACGTTATCTACCTGCTGTGCAAAGACATATACTCCTTTATATGCTTCTAAACCCATTATTTTCACCACTTTCCTTATTTTTTAAATTAGATTACGTGCTTCTCTTTCAGTTTTCCTGTAATATAAGCAACTGCATCTTCTGGGGAATCGGGAACAACTTTTTCCCCTGCACCCTTTTTCACTTTGTCGGATGCTTTTGCAATCTTAGTCGGTGAACCCTTAAGGCCAAGGTCAGAATCATCAACGTCCTTCAGATCTGCACGGCCCCATACGGTCACTTCTTTGTCATAAGCGTCAAAAATCCCGCCTGGTGACATATAACGCGGCTCATTTAATTCGGAAAGAGCTGTTATCAAACATGGCATTTTTGCCTTTACTTCGTGATATCTATCTTCATACTGACGCTGGACAACAACATAGTCCCCGTCAATCTTGATTTCCTGTGCATAGGAAATGACTGGGATATCCAGATGTTCAGAAATCTGCGGCCCAACCTGTGCGGTATCGCCGTCGATTGCCTGACGCCCGGTAATGATTAAGTCATATTCCAAATTCCTGATTGCCCCTGCAATGGTGGTGGAGGTAGCCCATGTATCAGCCCCGCCTAATACCCTGTCTGTCACAAGGATGCCCTTGTCGGCGCCCATTGCCATAGCTTCACGGAGAACTTCGTCTGCTTTCGGAAGCCCCATGGTAAGTACGGTAACTTCTGCCCCATACTGTTCTTTCAGCCTAAGCGCTGCTTCTAAGCCCGCTTTGTCATCTGGGTTCATAATCGTAAGCATTGCGCCTCTGTCCAGAGTACCGTCTGGATTGAACTTCACTCCGCCCTTGGTATCTGGTACCTGTTTTATACATACAACGATTTTCACGGTAATTCACTCCTTATGTTTTATTTTCTTTCTTTACAGATACATCTCCATACACATATTCACAATTTGCTACAAAGAAAACCTGCCTATTTCAGCAATGCACCGGAAATAACCATGCGCTGTACTTCGGAAGTCCCTTCGTAAATCTCTGTAATCTTAGCGTCACGCATCATGCGCTCTACGTCGTATTCCCTGATATATCCGTACCCGCCGAAGAGCTGTACGCATCTGGTAGTTACATCCATAGCAACCTCTGCTGCAAATAATTTTGCCTTTGCTGCTTCCACGGAGTAAACCTTCTGGGTAGCTTTTGCCATAGCTGCCTTGTAAACCAGCATCTGTGCTGCTTCTACCTTAGCTGCCATGTCTGCTAACTGGAACTGGGTATTCTGCTGCGCTGCGATGGAACGGCCGAACTGTTTCCTCTCCTTGGTATAAGCAATGGTTGCTTCCAAAGCGCCTTCTGCAAGGCCAAGCGCCTGTGCTGCAATACCGATACGGCCGCCGTCCAACGTATGCATTGCGATTGGGAACCCTTTGCCTTCCGGCCCTAACAGGTTCTCTTTCGGAATCCTGCAGTCCTCGAAAATCAATTCGTATGTAGCGGATCCGCGGATACCCATTTTCTTTTCCTTTGTACCAAAGGAGAAGCCTGGTGTGTCTTTTTCTACGATAAAGGTAGAGAAATTCTTTTTCTTCCTGCCCCTCTTATCCTGAACAACGCTTGTGATAGCGATTACGATGTAGATGTCTGCTTCTTTCCCATTGGTGATAAAGCATTTGGAGCCGTTAAGCACCCATTCATCCCCATCTAACACAGCCTTGGTCTGGCAGCCCTGCGCGTCTGTCCCTGCGCCCGGCTCTGTCAGTGCAAATGCGCCTAATTTCTCACCTTTTGCCAGCGGTGCAAGGTATTTCTGCTTCTGTTCTTCATTGCCGTATGTCATGATTGGGTCGCAGCAAAGGGAAGTGTGGGCAGATACGATAACGCCTGTAGTGCCGCAAACCTTTGACAGCTCCTCTACACACATAATATATGTAAGGGGGTCGCAACCCTGCCCGCCGTACTCCTTGGGGATTGGGATGCCCATAAACCCAATTTTCTGCATTTTTTCTACGGTTCCTCTTGGGAATTTTTCTGTTTCATCTACTTCCTGAGCAAGAGGCTTTACTTCGTTTTCAGCAAACTCCCTGAAAAGAGTCCGCGCCATTTCATGTTTTTTATCTAAAGAAAAATCCATGATACTTTTCCTCCAAACTTTCTTTTATTTTATGGAACAAGGCTGCTGCACGGGGGCAGGCCTGCCAACGCCAATTCCGGCAGCCTAACAGGCTGCGCCCTTTGGCACGCATCCTTCCCCATGCAGCGGCCCCTCCTAATTCAACCTAACATAACCCTATAGGCCTACTGCCCGGCCATGCCACTATACATATGCATTATTTCCTGTAGTCATAGAAGCCGATTCCAGTTTTCTGGCCCAACTTGCCGGCACGTACCATTTTCTTTAACAATGGATGCGGACGGTATTTCGGGTCGCCTGTTTCATCGTATAATACGTTCATGATTGCAAGGCAGATGTCAAGCCCAACCAAGTCGCCCAGCGCAAGGGGTCCCATCGGATGGTTTGCGCCCAGTTTCATTGCGGTATCAATGCCTTCTACAGAAGCTACGCCGTCTGCATAGATGCCAACTGCTTCGTTAATCATTGGGATTAAAATCCTGTTAACTACAAAGCCTGCCGCTTCATTCACTTCTACCGGGGTCTTGCCGATTTCTTCGGAAATCTTAACGATCTTGTCCTTCATTTCATCCGGTGTGTTCTCGCCTTTGATAACCTCAACCAATTTCATAACTGGAGCTGGGTTGAAGAAATGCATGCCGATTACCGGACGGTCAAGGCCTGCGCCAATTTCTGTGATAGAAAGGGAAGATGTGTTGGTTGCAAACATGCAGTCTTTCTTTACGATGTCCTGCAATTCTTTGAATGTCTGTTTCTTAACATCCATAACTTCCAATGCTGCCTCTACGACTAAATCGCAGTCACCGCAGATCTCTTTTGTGCCTGTGGTGATTTTTGCAAGGATTGCGTCTGCTGCTGCCTGGTCCATTTTGCCCTTAGCAACTCTCTTTTCGAACCCTTTTGCAATTTTGTTCTTGCCATTTGCTGCAAATTCGTCATTAATATCGCAAAGGCAAACTTCATACCCTTCTGTCTGTGCAAATGCCTGTGCAATTCCGGAACCCATGGTCCCTGCTCCAATAACGCCAACTTTCATGATAATCCTCCTTAAATTATTCTATGGGGCACCAAGGGATTCCCTTTATGCCCCTTAGTACCTGATTAATCCCTTTCCACAATTGTGGAGCAGCCCATGCCGCCGCCGATGCAAAGGGTTGCAAGGCCTTTCTTTGCACCGCTTCTCTGCATTTCATGGAGCAGGGTAACAAGGATACGGCATCCGCTGGCCCCTACCGGGTGGCCAAGTGCGATTGCGCCGCCGTTTACGTTAACTTTGCTCATGTCAAAGCTTAAGTCATGTGCTACTGCCAGGGACTGTGCTGCAAATGCTTCATTTGCTTCTACCAAATCCATGTCATTGATGGTAAGGCCAGTCTTTTCAAATACTTTCTTTGTGGATGCAACCGGGCCAACACCCATGATGGATGGGTCAACGCCGCCAAGTGCGCCTGCTACGAAGGTTGCCATCGGCTTAACACCTAATTCCTGGGCTTTTTCTTCGCTCATAACAACAACTGCTGCTGCACCGTCGTTGATGCCGGATGCATTTGCTGCTGTAACGATCCCGTCTGGCTTGAATGCCGGGCGCAGCTTGGAAATGCTTTCCTTTGTTGTGCCCGGGCGCGGGCCTTCGTCTGTATCTACAATCACTGTTTTCTTCTTCTGTTTTACTTCTACCGGAACGATTTCGTCTTTGAACTTGCCGTCATTCATTGCTTTTTCACATTTCTGCTGTGAATTAGCTGCGAACTCATCTAACTGCTCCCTTGTGAGCCCCCACTGCTCTGCTACGTTTTCAGCAGTGATACCCATGTGGTACTGGTTGAATGCATCCCACAATGCGTCGTTTACCATGGTATCTACCAAAGTAGCATTGTTCATCCTGTAACCGTAACGTCCCTGCATAGCTGCGTAAGGAGCCATAGACATATTTTCCATACCGCCTGCTACAACGATATCAGCATCCCCTGCCTGAATCATCTGTGCAGCCATGTTCACACAGTTCAGCCCGGAACCACAAACTACGTTCACGGTAACTGCCGGGGTTTCGATTGGCAAGCCTGCCTTGATGGATGCCTGGCGTGCAACGTTCTGCCCTAACCCAGCCTGGATAACGCAGCCCATGTATACATGGTCAACTTTATCAGCCGGAACACCAGCCCTGCTTAATGCTTCCTTAATTACGATAGAGCCCAATACTGGTGCTGGGGTTGTGCTCAAAGCCCCGCCCATAGTTCCGATTGCGGTACGGCATGCGCCTGCCAAAACAACTTTCTTTGCCATTTTCTTCGTCTCCTTTTTAAATAATATGTATCGCGGAAACATTTTTGACAAAATCACCAAAAAGCCTGTTATTTTTTTAACAATCTTTTGCCAAAAAAAAGGGAAACAGGTACGCTGGCATCCATTTTTCTGCCATGCCTGCAAAATAACTCTGAGGTTTCCTGTTTTTCCCATATTTCCATCCCTCGATAAAAATATCCTAGCACATTTCCCCGCAAATTGCAAGGATTATCTTGCCTTCCCTTCTCCCCAGCCCCTTCCTGTTTTTCCCCTGTCTTTTTGTATATCTTTGTTATATTTTTATCATTCTTTCCGGTGTTTTTCCCAGAAAAAAAGACCAATTTTTGTGTATTTCTTACAAAAACTGACCTTTTTCTGGCGTCCATCCCCCAATGGCGCGCCTGCTATGTATTAATAAAAAACATGGTTCCCAATGACTGTGCCCGGGATGGAGCCGTCGTTCACGCGGAAATAAAGGGTCCCTATGGTAATATTTCCCCCAAGGACCTCACTGGCTGCCTGGGTACAGCTCCGGTCGGCGCCCTTCGCCAGCACGGATGCAAACCTGCCGCTTGCCACTGGGGAGAACTGCCCTCCCTGGTAAATCACCCCTGCCACCGTATTAGGGAAATGGGAACTGCTGACCCGGTTCATCACTACGCTGCCTACCGCCAGTTTCCCTTCGTAGCTTTCGCCGCCAGCTTCGCACTGGATTAAGGCTGCCAGAAGGGTTAAGTCGGAACTGCTGCCCTGGGCGCCCCCGCTGGAACTGCCGCTGCCGGAATTGCTCCCATTGCCGGAACTGCCGCTGCCGGAATTGCTCCCATTGCCGGAACTGCCGCTGCCAGAATTGCTCCCATTGCCGGAACTGCCGCCTGCGTTCCCGCCGGAGGTTCCCCCTGCGCTGCTGGAATCCCGGATGCCCCCTGCGCTGCTGGAATTATTCTGGAGCTGCTTCTTGCGCATTTCTTCTTCCTGCCGTTTGATTTCTTCCATCCGCTTGGCGTCCTCTGCGGCCTTCTGTTTTTCCAGCTCTGCTTCATAAGCCTTCTGCTGCTGGATTTCCGCCTCGTAAGCCTCTACGTCTGCCTGGGCTGCTGCAAGCTGCTTCTTTGCCGCCCCTAATTTATCCGAAGTGCTGTCCACAAGGGCTGCCAGTTCCTGTTTTTTCCCTTCCTGCTGCGCCTGCAGATCTGCCAAAAGCTTCTCATCCTCTGTAAGCTTCTGCTCTTTCCCTGCAATTTCCTCTTTGGTATTCCGGTATTCCTCCAGCATTTCCCTGTCATAATTGTGGATGCTTATAATATATTCCCCTTTGCTGAGGAAATCTGCAAAATTCTCCGCGCTCAAAAGAACCTCCAGCATCCCTTCCGTGTCCATTTCATACATGAACTGGATGCGCTTTTTCATGGAGGCATACTGTTCTTTCTCCTTTTCCCTGGCCGCTGCAAGGTCCTTCCTTGTAGCCGCAAGGCTGTCCCTTGTGCTGGCCAGCTTCTGTTCCGTTTCATTCAGTTCCGCAACCGCAGAAGCCAAGCTGTTATTGAACTCCTTCAGATCCCCTTCCAGGCTGCTGGCTTCGCCTTCCCAGCTTTTTGCCTTTTCCTTTGCCTGCTCCTTCTGCTTCTCCAGGCCTTCGATGTCTTCCTGCACCTGATTGATTTTCCCCTGCGCGGCAAAAACCGCTATACTGGATATCCAGCACAGGAATAAAGCCACCGCCGTGCTCTTTAAAAATTTTTTCATTCCATCCTCCAGTACTCCCAAATGCCTATTTGGATTAGGATACCAAAAGCACTTTTAACGTTATGCACCCTTCTGGCACCATAACCCCATTTGTAAACTGTTTTTATTTTACCATAGTACGCGCCGTTCGGCAATTCCCTATGCAAAATTAGGCAGTTAGGACTACTTTTTACGTACCCGCCGGGAAAATTTTTTCCGTCTGCCAGCCTTTTCCAATCGGCTCTTTTATCCGATAATAATAGAAACTTACTTATAAATACTGCTAATCAGATACGGAGGTGTTTTCGTGCAATATGTGAAAATAAGCCAACTAAAGCCCGGCATGCGTCTTGCCCGGCCTATTTACAATAAAAGGGGCGTTATGCTTTTTGAGCGGAATACCAAGCTGACGCGCCAAGGGATTGCCAGCATAGAAAATTTCGGCCTGTGGGGGATTTATATTTTGGAACCTGCGGAACCAGTGCCGCCTTTAAGCGATGAAGATATCGAAATGGAACGTTTTTTCACCGTTTCCACCTTCCGGCTAAAAGACGACCTCAGCCTGCTCACCAACGGCATGGCTCCCCAGAATATTATGCCTTTGGCCCAGACAATCCTCCGGAACTTCGGCGCACTGGACCATAAAATCAATTTTGTGCGGACTCTGCGCAGCAATGGGGATTATGTATACAAACACAGCCTGAATACGGCTATTTTAGCAGCCATGATGGTAACAAAGCTGCACTATGCGTACGCCGAGCAGCTTGCCATTGTATGTGCTGCCCTTTTGCACGACGCCGGGCTTTTGATGGTGCCGGACGAAATCCTGGAAAAAGGGGAAAAGCTCCTTTCCCCGGACGAGCGGCGCCTGATTTCCGGCTATCTGGAAAAAGGCTACCAAATGCTCCACCCTGATTACAACGAATACCGGCTCCCAGAGTCCACCCTCCAGATTGTTGGGCAGATGGCCCGGCTAGAGCACAATGTCAAGGTTCCCCTGCCTAAGAATATCCGCTGGAAAAATGGGACACATGTGCTGCATGTAGCCAGCATGTTTGACGAAATGACTTCCATGAATTTAGACCGGGAGCCTACCTCTGAAATCCGGGCGGTCCGGTTCCTTCGGGAGCACCCGGATTACTATCCTGCTCCCTTTGTCACCGCCCTGACCCAGTGCATCCATATCCTCCCCGGCGGGTGCTGCGTAGATTTCTCCAATGGGCAGAAAGGCATTGTAATAGAAGAAAACCTGAAAAATTATGCGCAGCCTGTGGTTATTCTGTTTTCGGATAACCAGCGGGTTGATTTTACGGAACCGCGGTTCCAGAAAACCATGCATATTTCAGATGTAATGAAAACAATGGATTTGCGGCTGAAAGCAGACAAAGAAACATTGAAGAAATATGCCAGCGACCCCAGGACGAAAGAAATTGCCACACGGTATCTGGATAAGAGGAAAAAGCTGGTAGCTGCAGGGAGGGTGCTGTAAGGAACTGCATTGTTATGGTGGCAAGGATTTACCGGAAAATAGTAACCCAGCATTACCATTTTCCGGCATCCTATGACCGATACCTTCCTGCCCTTTTTGGGCCTACTCCGAAAAGGCCGTATTCTGCCGCCTATATGCATCATTGCCCTTCTGGCTTAACTCACTTTCTACCTGCGCCAATCTGTGATCTGGCAGCTCTGGGCTGTCCTTTTTAGCTGCGGTAACCGTCTGGGTTTGTGCTCTGCCATCTCCAGGAATCTTCGCACATCCTGTCAATGCCAAACTCTGCTTCCCAGCCAAGCTCTGCCTTTGCTTTGGAAGCGTCTGCATAGCAGGTTGCAATATCCCCGGCCCTTCTGGGCTTGATTTCGTAGGGGATTGGCTTGCCGCAGGCTTTCTCGTATGCTTTTACCACATCCAGCACGCTGTAGCCATTCCCAGTCCCCAGATTGTAAATGCTGACGCCGGAGTTGTCCTCAATTTTCTTCAGGGCTTTCACATGTCCCTTTGCCAGATCCACAACATGGATATAGTCGCGCACGCCGGTCCCATCCGGGGTATCGTAATCGTCGCCGAATACCCCAAGGCATTTCAGCTTGCCTACCGCCACCTGTGCAATATAGGGCACTAAATTATTGGGGATCCCTTTGGGGTCTTCCCCGATAATCCCGCTTTCGTGGGCGCCAATCGGGTTGAAGTAGCGGAGCAATACCACGTTCCACTCTGGGTCTGCCACATGGAAATCCGAGAGAATCTGCTCCAGCATCCCTTTTGTCTGCCCATAAGGATTGGTAATCTTGCCCTTGGGGCATTCTTCCGTAATGGGGATGATGGCTGGATCGCCATATACTGTTGCCGAGGATGAGAAAATAATGTTCTTTACCCCATGGCTGCGCATCACGTCACACAAAACCAATGTCCCTGTAATGTTGTTATGATAATATTCCAAAGGCTTTTGCACAGATTCCCCAACCGCTTTCAGGCCTGCAAAATGGATCACGCTGTCAATGCTCTCTTTGTCAAATACTTTCCCAAGGGCTTCCGCGTCCAAAATATCTACCTGATAGAAAGGAACCTTTGCGCCAGTAATCTTTTCTACCCGTTTTACTGCTTCTTCACTGGAATTTACCAGATTATCCACCACAACTACGTCATAGCCTGCATGGATTAACTCAATACAGGTGTGGCTGCCGATATAGCCTGCTCCGCCGGTTACTAAAATCGCCATAATTTTTACCTCCTGTCCATAGTCTGTGCACTTTGGCACATTTTTATTTGTGTAAGATTAGTGTGTCAAAAGCACCTTTGGTGCTACGCTCATACCATATATTGCTATT
>ERZ778516.893-NODE-893-length-24129-cov-10.734319_pt1 | contig 24129 bp, 25 predicted proteins | sample MGYA00510342_ERZ778516 | MGnify/ENA primary metagenome ERZ778516 (study PRJEB29527, sample SAMN07138961) | mouse gut metagenome | material: feces | host: mouse | place: China:Nanjing | collected 2016-01-25 ... | reverse complement strand
ATAACGGATAATGGCGTACTTTGTTCACATTTTATTTACTCATGCGTTTGTCGTGTTCTTTCACATCTGCCGAAAGACAGGGGCTGCTGCAGAAGGTATTCCCCTGCCTGTGTGCTCAGCAACGCTGTACGATCCACTCCATACAAGTGCTGAACACACAGGCACAGGGGTACCTTCTGCAGCAGCCCCGTCCCCTTCCCGTTTTCATTTTCATTTCCCGTCCGGCAGTTCATCAATTCCTCCGAAGCGCCTCAATCGGACTTAGATGCGCCGCTTTCCTTGCCGGATAGATCCCGAAGAAAATACCCACGCTGCACGAAAACAGGGTGGCAAATACCACTGCGGAGATACTGACCTCCGGCGGAAATGTGACAATCGGAAGAGAGCAGACTCCGTAAGCGCCTGCGATCCCCAGCGTGATCCCGATCATCCCGCCGATTCCGGTGATGATCGCCGACTCAGCCAGAAACTGAACCAGAATCGATTTGGTCCTCGCTCCCAACGCTTTACGGATACCGATCTCTCTGGTCCGCTCGGTCACAGATACCAGCATGATATTCATGACGCCGATGCCGCCGACCAGAAGGGAAATGCCTGCCACCAGCATGATAAAGATCGTAATCATATCCAGCACCTGCATAATCGATGCCATCTGGCTGTCAAAATCCTCGGACATAAACGCATCTTCTCCGAAAATCTCATGGCGGCTCTCCAGAAGGGAGATTGCCCGCTCCGTAACCTCCTTCGCATATCCCGTCTCTGCGAAAATATAGACGGAGTCAAAATCATTGTATTCCGCCCAGTACCAGTCTGCCGTCATGGGCATGGAGATATCCAGATAAGAACCATACCCGGAACTGACGAAGGTGCCTTCAATCGCCTTTTTTACGCCTACAATCCGTACATCCTGAATGCCGCTCCCGTCATCCAGCTCAAAAGTCAGACCCACCACATTCGACGTGCCGAACATACGTATGGCATCCATCTCCGCTATGACCGCCACCGCCCGGTGAGCATTGTAATCGTCCCAGGTAAACCACTGTCCATACAGCATCTCCGGACTGGTGCTGTATTCACTGTCCGGATTGCCGTAATCAATGATCGCGTCAAAAGTTCCCTTTTCCGTGGCAACAGAACTCCACTGGTTCATAACCGACGTGGCGCCTTTTACATGCTCCATCTCTCTTAAGGCATCCCTGTCCTCCTCTGTGATGGACGGAGTCTCTCCGTCCAGATTGCTGTTGACAGAGATATAGATCTGCCCTCCTGCCACACTGGTCAGTTCCTCTTCCATCTCCGCCTTTGCACCGTTTCCGATGGACATGATCAGGATCACGGAGGAAACGCCGATGATGATGCCGAGCATGGTCAGAAAAGACCGCCCGCGGTTCATCCGGATGTTGCTGACCGCCATCTTTATATATTCCCAAAGCTGTGCCATCTGTCAGCCCTCCACCGGGGTCACCTGCGCACCCTCCTGAAGTCCCATACTGTTATTCAATACGATCTGTTCATCGCCTGTAAGGCCGCTTTTGATCTCCACCAGTTCCATGGAAGAGATACCGGTCTCCACGTTCCGTACCGCCATGACGCCATCTTCCACAATATAGACAAAGCTTCCGTCCCTGCCCACATTGACTGCCTCAATGGGCACTGCAACGGCATTTTCTACCACTGTTCCCTGAATCTTGACCTTCGCCTCAACTCCAAGGAAAATATCCTCATCCGGGTTGTCAATGTGAACCTCTCCTGCAACTACAGACGCGCCTTTCTCATTCTTCGTGGCAGATTTGCTGACTCTTGTAACGGTTCCTTCGTATTCCTTACCCACAACCGTGATCACAGCCTTCTGGCCTTCATGCACCTTCTCCAGATCGCTTTTACTGAGGGAAATTTCCACACAGACATCTTCATTGCTCTCAATGGTCAGAAGTTCTCCTCCCTCTTCAATGACGCTGCCCTCCACTGCCTTCACGTCTGTGACAATACCGCCGAAATCCGCTTTCAGGCCTTCTGCCACCTGTGCCACTGCTGTTTTGACTTTTTCCGCTTTCAGAGCTGCCAGTTCCTTTGTGGCTTCGATCTGCTTTTTCCCATTGGCCGTCAGCATGGAATCCTCTGTAGAGCTTTTGATCCCCTTCTGTTCTGCCAGATCACTCTGGAAATCCGCCAGCTCCTCTTCTCTCTGCGCCAGTTCATTGGTTGCCTGATCGATCCTGTTCTGATATTCCTCCGCATCATTTTCATGCCCGTCATTTACCGCTTCTCTGAGAAAGCAGTTCATGTCCGTAATATACTGCTTCAGTGCGCGTACATTTGCCTTCCAGTCCTCCACCTGCTGCTCCAGAATCTCCACGTCATGGCTGGAACGTCCGTATTCTGCAGCATCTGTATTGCTCTTCCCGACGGTGTCCTGATATGTATAATAGGCTTCATCATTCTGAAGACTCGCCTCTGTTTCCCGGCTCTTTAAATCTTCCGCATCATAGGCCAGAAGCACATCGCCCGCAGACACTGCGTCGCCCAACGCCACCCTGCACTCGGCCACCTGTGCGCTCAGCGGGGAAAAGTAAGTCTTTTTCACTTCTGTTTTGACTGTTCCGCTTGTATCTACGGTCTGTTCCAGCGTCGCTGTCTGTGCCTGACGCACAAATACAACAGGAAGTACCTCCGGCGCAAACATCCGGCTGACAAAAAACAGCACCAGACATACAGCGACTGCACCGAGCAGAATTTTCTTTCTTCTCTTTTTCTTTTCCGCCGGAGTCAGTATTTTCTTTTCTTTCTTTACGGTCGCCGGTACCTCGTCTTTATTTTTCTTCCATTTCATTTTCATTGTGATCTGTCTCTCCTTCATTCATAAAATCTGCTTCGATTCTTCCGTCCTTGATCCGGATCACCCGCTTTACCTGTGCGGCGATCTCGTCGTCATGCGTAATCAGTATGACCGTCCTCCCGCTCCTGTGCAGCTCCTTCAACACGTTCATGATCTCCTGCGTGGATCTGGAGTCCAGATTTCCGGTCGGCTCATCGGCAAGAATGACCGGCGGCTTTGCTGCAATCGCCCGTGCGATTGCCACCCTTTGCTGCTGTCCTCCCGACATCTCACTGGGCTTATGGTCCATTCTGTGCGAAAGCCCGACGATCTCCAGCGATTCCGTTGCCAGAGCAGAGCGCTCCTTTCTTGGGACTCCGCGGTAGATCAGCGGAAGTTCCACATTTTCCTGCGCAGTCAGATTCGGGATCAGGTTGAAGCCCTGGAAGATAAATCCGATCTCTATATTCCGGATATCCGAAAGTTCATCATCCGTCATATTTGATACGTCTTTTCCATTCAGATAGTATCTGCCGGAAGTCGGAACATCCAGACACCCCAGCATATTCATCAGTGTGGATTTACCGGAACCGGAATGTCCGATGATCGCCACAAATTCTCCTTTCTGAATCTTCAGGCTCACATGATCCAGTGCCCGCACTTCGTTCTCACCAGGATTATAGATCTTGCACATATCCTGTACTTCCACCAGTGTCTCCACTGTATTGATCAACTCCTCTCCTCATTAGATGTTCCACTGTATTAGTTGTTTATTGTTCTAGTTTCTTAATACAATAATATATTTTTACTGTTTTGTCAATATGGCCGTAACTAACATATCACATTTTTTCAAAAAAATGTGGCACTTTGGAAAATCTTAAGAAAAGTTCAGGGGTTTTTAAGACCGGCGCAAAACGGATCCGTACGATCAGCCGGCAGCATGTTGAATACCGGCCTGCTCTGTGCTATACTTCTGGACAGAAGAAAATCTGATGATCCGTAAAGCAAAGGAGTATAATCATGGACTACAGACTGGACTGGAATAAACTGATTGATTTTGAGGAAAATAATACAATGGATATACCGAAACTGAGCATTCCATTTTTCCTGGATACTTCCTGTCTCAAGCGGGAATTTACTCTGGATATCGTTGTCTGGAACCTCACGGCTGCGAACCTGGAACAGACAAAAAAAGTGGTATATTACATACTGGAAAACTTCAACAGGCTGTTCGAAACAGCCTGGACGGCCCACTATCATTTTTATTATGACAACATACGCTGCACACTGGATGAATTTTATCAGAAAATAAATTTTGAATATCCTGATTATTATACGATCCGGCTTGAACTCAACAGTGATTATCTGACGGATGGCATTGCACGTTACCATTTTGTAGTAGCCACCGACGACGACCTGTCGGATGACGATATCCGGCTTTATATGAAAGATAATAGATGCTGGGGCTGCGACACCAACAACGACGGAACAGCGATACTGGAAAGTGCAGATTTTGCGGATCTGTTTGTTCCGGAAATGGTTGAAGCGGTGCAGTGGTCTTTTAAAAAACTGTATGCAAAAATGGAAGAAGAACAGTTCTTGTTTGCCCCTTCCTTTTGTGAACGGCAGTAAAATACCGGGGCGGTCTTTTCGGGAAGACCGCCCCGGCGTCATTTCAGCTCCCGCGCCCGCCGGTGTCACCCCTGGCTGTGCGGAGCCCTTTTTATAATCTCCAGAATATATCTCCACATCCTCTCCACAGAAGAAATCGACAGTCTCTCCTCCGTCGTATGGATGTCATGCATCTGCGGTCCTATGGAGATGCAGTCCAGATTCGGAATCTTGGAAGCCAGAAGCCCGCATTCCAGACCTGCATGAATCGCCTCCACCTTCGGTTCCGTCCCGAACAGTTCCCGGTAAATACTTACACAGTCATCCCGGAACACAGATTCCTTCCGGTACTCCCATGCCGGATAATCCCCATTGACCGTCATCGTTCCGCCTTCCTGATAGACCGACTGGCGAATCTGCTCCACCAGCGCTTCTTTTTCTGAAGAAACGGAGCTTCTGACCGAATAGCGGAGTATGAGTCTTTCCTCTTCCGTCTTTACCACTCCCAGATTCAGAGAAGTCTGCACCAGCCCTTTGATGTCGTCGCTCATACAGATCACGCCATTGGGCAGAGAAGTAAGAAGCGCCATGGCATGTTCCAGGGAGCTTTCCGTAAATACCTCTGCCTCTGTCCGGTTTTCAAACTGCAGACGGACCGACAGATCCGGATCTGCGGCGCCGTATTCTCCTTTCAGGCGTTCACTGGATGCTGCACAAAGCCGCACCGCTTCCTGCTGTGCTGTTTCCGACAGTTCTTCCGGAAATAAAAGTTCTGCACGGCACGCTCTTGGGATTGCGTTGTCTTTCCGTCCGCCGTTTATGGAGATCAGCCCATATTCGGTCTCCTTTCCAAGATCTGCCAGGACAGCCGCCAGAATCCTGCCGGCATTTCCCCTTCCTTTGTCGATCTCGGCGCCGGAATGTCCGCCCAGAAGCCCGTCTGCTGTCAGGACTGCACGGATCCCGCTCTTTTTTCTGCGTTCCAAAGGAAGGCGGATGCCTGCGCTGCAGCCGCCTGCACATCCTGCCAGAAGGATTCCTTCTTCTTCCGAATCCATATTCAGGACGGTGTGCCCTTTCAGCATGGATACGTCAAGCGCTGCAGCCCCATCCATTCCGACCTCTTCACAGGTTGTAAATACAGCCTCCAGTCTTGGATGAGGAAGGCTGTCATCATCCAGAACAGCAAGCGCATATGCAATCGCTATTCCGTCATCTCCTCCCAGTGTAGTACCCTCTGCGCGTACATAGTCTCCGTCTACCACAAGCCGAAGCCCATCCTTTTCAAAATCAATGTCGCAGTCCGACTTCTTTTCACACACCATATCCAGGTGCCCCTGAAGGATCAGAGGTTCCCGGTCCTCATATCCTGCGCCTGCTTCCTTCACGATTACCACGTTCCAGGCCTCATCCTGCCAGACTTCCTGCCCATGCTCTTTGGCAAATGCCACGCAGTAATCGCTGACTGCCTTTTCGTTGCCTGAGCCATGGGGAATCCCGCAGATATCCTCAAAATATTTCCATACGCTCTTTGGTTCCAGATTGCTTAATACGCCCATTTTTGCATTCTCCTTCTGCTCCATAACCTGCAAAGGCCTGCCGCTGTCCCTGCTGCGGGCTTTTGCCTTCTATGGAATATCATACCATATCCTGTGAAAAATTGCAAAATTCCGGAGCACGCTGTCAGTTGGCAGAACCTGTCTCTTCTCCCATCAGTTCCCGAAGCTTTTTATATGCCTCGCTGATGCCGCCTACTTCGTCAATGATTCCTTCCTGCACAGCCTGAGGGCCTACCAGAACGCTTCCCACATCTTTGGTCAGCTCTCCGGTCTCCAGCATCAGTCTCATCAGCCGTTCCTTGTGTATCCGGCTGTGCTCCACGATAAATCCGCTGATCCGGTCCTGAATCTTCTGAAAATAGTCAAAAGTCTGAGCCACACCGATAATCAGTCCAGTCATCCGCACCGGATGGATCATCATGGTTCCTGTGGGTACAATAAAGGAATAATCCGTTGAAACCGCCAGCGGCACCCCGATCGAATGGCTTCCGCCAAGCACCAGCGATACCGAAGGCTTACTGATGGACGCAATCATCTCCGCGATTGCCAGTCCGCTCTCCACATCGCCGCCTACCGTATTGATCATGACCAGCAGACCGTGAATCGCTTCATTTTCCTCCACTGCCGCCAGCATGGGAAGCACATGTTCATATTTTGTCGTCTTGCTGTTTGCCGCCAGACATTCATGTCCCTCCACTTCACCGATGATCGTCAGTAACTGAATATGCGATTTTTCCTTATCCTGCAGCTCCTCCGGCTGCCCGTATTTCTCAAGTCCATCCTGATTTTCCGCCATAAAAAAACCCGCCTTTCTGCCATACGAAATTACGCATAGTATGGCAGAAAATACGGGATTCTATACGATCTGTCTGTTATTCTTCCAGCAAAAAATCACACCTGCAAAAGCGCCTGCTCCAGATCCTCCATAATATCCTGCGGATTCTCGATTCCCACAGACAGCCGGATCATCCCCGGCGTCACGCCTGCTTCTTGCAGCTGTTCATCGTTCATCTGACGGTGGGTGTGGCTTGCCGGATGCAGCACACAGGTACGGGCATCCGCCACATGAGTGACGATTGCACAGAGCTTCAGTGCATCCATAAACCGGACGGCATCTTCCCTGGTTCCCTTTAATCCAAAGGAAAGCACTCCGCAGGTTCCGTTCGGCATATATTTCTGTGCCAGCTCATAATACGGGTCTCCTTCAAGCATGGCGCAGTTGACAAATTCCACTTTCTCATGGCCTTTTAAAAACTCGGCCGCCTTCCTTGCATTACTGCAGTGCTTCTCCATGCGCAGCGGCAGCGTCTCCAGTCCCACATTCAGTAAAAAAGAATTCATCGGGGACGGAATACTCCCCAGATCCCGCATCAACTGCGCCGTTGCCTTGGTAATAAATGCCTTCTTTCCAAACTGCTTCGTGTAGACAACGCCATGGTACGTCTCATCCGGCGTCGTCAGCCCCGGAAACTTTTCTGCATACGCTTCCCAGTCAAAATTTCCGCTGTCCACGATACAGCCGCCCACTGCCATGGCATGTCCATCCATGTACTTGGTGGTAGAATGCGTTACGATATCTGCACCGAACACAAACGGACGGCAGTTTATCGGCGTGGCAAAGGTATTATCCACAATCAGCGGAACCCCATGCTTATGAGCCAGCGCTGCAAATTTTTCGATATCCAGGACCGTCAGCGCCGGATTGGCAATCGTCTCGCCCACAACCGCCTTCGTATTTTCACAAAATGCCTGGTCAATCACCTCCGCCGGATCATCCGGATCCACAAACGTACAGTCAATGCCCAGTTTTTTTATCGTTGCCGCATACAGATTGAAGGTTCCGCCGTAAACTTTTGCAGAACAGACAATATGGTCTCCCGCCTGACACAGATTGGCGATGGTATAAAAATTCGCCGCCTGTCCGGAAGACGTCAGCATGGCAGCCACGCCGCCCTCCAGCTGTGCAATCTTCTCCGCCACCGCGTCATTGGTGGGATTCTGCAGACGGGTGTAAAAATACCCCTCATCCTCCAGCGCAAAAAGCCTGCCCATCTCATCGGTCGTATCATATTTAAAAGTCGTACTCTGACAGATCGGAAGCACCCGCGGCTCCCCCTTCTTCGGCTTCCATCCTGCCTGTACGCAGATCGTATCGGGCCGATATGTCTTTCCCATGTACTTTACCTCCTCCTGTATAAACTCTCACACCTGTCTATATGCAGCCTGTCAGAGACAGATAGTTCTGTAAGACCCATTGAAGGGCGCCGGTCCTTAGGCGCGGTATTTTCGCGCCTTAGTACCGCTGCGTCCCTTCATTAAGCGCAAGCGGGGTCTGAAGGAACTGTCTGTCTCCGACGGACATCCGGATCAGCTAGTGGATATACCGCGCCTTCAGTTCCATCACCATCTCCTGATACCGGACTTTACAGGCTTCATAATCCTGCGCTTCGATCTTCCGGATACAGGGCAGCAGATACTCCTCATACAGATTCCGGTAGACAGCATCCCGGTCCTCCTGTCTGTCAATCCGCTTCACAATCGTTGGCGCAATGTCATAATAGGCTTCCACAAGGGCATGTCCCTCCTCTGTGGATTCCAGATAACGGTCCCTGTATTTCTTCAGAACATGCAGTTCATAGCAGTCTTCGCCCCTGCCGAGGCTCTCGCAGACTGCAGTCGTAATATAACACAGCTTCCGGTGAAAACCGCTGTCAATGTCGTCAAACCGCGCTTTTCCGATGGAAGTATCAAAAGTTTCATTCCACGACGCGATCAGCGTATCAGCAAAAGGCTCGGAGACTTCTGCCGGATACTTTAATACTGCGGGAATCAGATAGACGCTGATCAGAAAATTGTAATCCAGAAGCCGCTGGTTTTTCTGTCCTTTGAATTTCAAGGTCTTCAGGTCCGCCTGAGCCGCTTCCATGACGCAGGAAACCATCTTATGGATCCAGGCATCCGGATTCCCGTCCTGCTGGTAAACATATTCCATCGCCTCAAACATACTGCGGTGCGAAGAATAAAAGTTCTGAAACACTCCCTCATACAGATTTTTCTTAAAATCCTGCATGGGTTTATAACAGGTTCCGATCAGCTCCTGCAGCTTTTGCAGCGCATGGTTATAGTGCTCGCCATACGCCACATAATCGGTTTCTTTTTCCTCACCCAGCGCCTTCTTTACAAGAATCTCTTCTCCGCAGTACATACAGAGAATCTTCTCTCTGTCATCCGGAACCTGTATCTTCTCATGGCATCTGGGACATGTCCCTTCTCTAAACATGGCTTTTTACTCTTCCCAGTTATGGTAGACCGCCTGAACATCATCGTCGTCGTCCAGAAGATCCAGTGTACGGTTCAGAAACTTGATATCGTTCTCATCGCTCAGCGTATTATAGGTCTGAGGGATCATCGTCACCTCAGCCTGCGCCATGGCGATTCCTTCCTTTTCCAGCGCTTCCCGCACGGCCGAGAAATCCTCCGGAGTTGTCAGCACTTCAAAGCTGTCTTCCTCTTCCGAGAAATCCTCCGCTCCCGCATCCAGTGCCAGCATCATCAGGTCGTCCGCATCCATCTCACACGCTTCCCGGTCTATGATGATCTGCCCTTTCTGATCGAACATATAGGACACGCACCCGGTCGTGCCCATGCTCCCGTTTCCTTTGGTAAATGCATTCCGCACATTGGAGGCCGTTCTGTTTTTATTATCCGTCAGCGCCTCTACGATGATCGCAACGCCGCCCGGCCCGTATCCTTCATATGTAACATGCTCATAATTCACGGCATTCGCATCTCCGGCCGCGCGCTTGATCCCGCGGTCAATCGTGTCGTTGGGCATATTGTTGGCCTTCGCCTTTGCAATCACGTCCCGCAGGCGGCTGTTGTTATTCGGGTCCGGCCCGCCCTCTTTTACCGCAACCGCCAGCTCGCGTCCGATGATCGTAAAAATCTTTCCTTTTGCTGCGTCATTTTTTTCTTTTTTATGCTTTATGTTGGCGAACTTGGAATGTCCTGACATAAATATTCTCCTTTTCTTTCTTTCGCTGCGCCACAATGCTGCTCATGGCAATCCTTATTTTAGCATGAGGAATCCGGGTTGGCAAGCCTATGTATCCAATTCCAGACTGATTTTCAAAGCCGAATCTATTTTTTCCAGAATGGATGCGTCCAGATGGCACACTTTATCCTTGAGTCTTTTTTTGTCGATTGTCCGAAGCTGTTCCAGAAGGATCACAGAATCCTTCACCATATGATAGGCCGTCGCTTCCAGTTCCACATGCGTCGGAAGCTTCGCTTTATTCATCTTTGAAGTAATTGCTGCGCAGATTACCGTCGGACTGTGCCGGTTTCCGATATCATTCTGAATGATCAGTACCGGGCGGATTCCGCCCTGTTCCGAACCGACTACCGGTCTTAAATCTGCATAATAGACATCTCCGCGTCTGATAATCAATTTCTTTCACTCCGATCTGCCAGACTTTCTTTTTTATGGCTTTTTCAGTCAGAGTATTTCCAGTCGTTTCCTGTTTTATTCACATATGATTGTTTTTTCTGTATGACAGTTGTTATTTATACATCTGACCGTATTCCGTCAGTCCCGTCACTTCAAAATAATCCTGCTCCGCCACCACCTGACCGTCCTTCCAGAACCGGCGGGGCACCCGCTTTCCAATATCGCAGGCAAGTTCATAGTTAAAACGTCCGGACAGCTCTCCCAGATCCTCCATCGTAATCCCGTTTCCTCCATCCGAACCGATCAGAATCACCATATCTCCAGGCTTTACCCCCGGTATATCCGTCACATCCACCATGAACTGATCCATGCAGATCCGCCCGAGAACCGGCGCATGCTGCCCCCGTATCAGCACTTTTCCTTTCCCTGACAGAGAACGGGGATAGCCGTCTCCGTAACCCACCGGAACCGTTGCGATCCGCATGGGCTTCTCTGCCGTATACGTTCCCCCGTAACTGACCGATGTCCCGGGTTCTATGTCCTTTACATATACCACATGGCTCTTCAGCGTAAGTACCGGCGTAATGGGTACCGCCAGCTGATTGACGTCTTCGGAAGGATACAGGCCGTAGATGGAGATTCCCGCACGCACCGCATCCATATTTGCCTCTTTCAGGTCAAAGATTCCGGCGCTGTTGGAACAGTGATGCATACGGATATCCACTCCTTTTTCCCTCAAAAGCTCCGCAAATGCCTCATAACGCGCCAGCTGTTTTCTGACGTCCGTCTTGTCTCTTTCATCCGCCCGGGCAAAATGTGTATAAAGCCCCTCCATTTCCACATTGGGAAGGCGGCTGATCTGACGGACCAGCTCTGCACTTTCTGCATCGTCTTTCAGCCCGATCCTTGACATCCCCGTATCCACCTTGATATGTAAATAAACCGTCTTTCCCTGCCGGACCGCCTCTTCCGAGAACTGCCGGGCCGAGGCGAAGGTAAACACCGTGGGACGTATCTCATTTTGCACAATCTCCTCACAGGCATCCGGAAATGCATAGCCCAGGATCAGAAGCGGCCTGTGAATGCCTGCTCTGCGAAGCTGCAGCGCTTCCTCCACCGTAGCAGTCGCGAACCCCCACAGCCAGTCATAAGCCTCTGCCATACGGGCAATGGGAATCGCCCCATGTCCGTATCCGTCCGTCTTTACGACCGCTATCATCTTCGTATCCTCTGACAGATTCTCTTTCATACTGTTAAAATTATATGCTGCCGCATCCAGATTGATCTCTGCACATACTCGTAAATAAGGTTTCATAGCCCGTCTTTTTCGTCCTTTCCTCTTCTCTTCATGGCTCCCGGCAGATATTCGACCAGATGACGCGCCATCAGTCCATAAGTTCCTTCTCTCTCCTCGGCCAGATCTCCGGCTCTCCCATGAAGCCAGACTCCCAGCACTGCCGCTTCGTGTGCAGGTACTTTCTGCGCCAGAAGCCCTGCCAGGATCCCGGTCAGCACATCTCCGCTCCCGCCGGTGGACATTCCGTTATTTCCCGTCGTATTCACATGGCAGACACCCGTTGGAGCGCCGGTCGCAGAAGGCGCATCCTTCAAAACACAGATACAGCGGTGCTCCCTGGCAAACCTTAAAGCATGCCCCGGAACGTCAGCAAGCACCTGAGAAATGGACAGCCCGGACAGACGGCTGAATTCTCCGGGATGAGGCGTCACGACCAGATCTCCCTGACGGGACTGTAAGAGTTCCTTATGGGCGGCCAGATGGTTCAGTCCGTCTGCGTCCACAACCAGCGGCTTATGGAATTCTTCCATTGCCAGCCGGGTCAGTTCATATGCCCACGGCTCTTTTCCAAGTCCCGGTCCCACTGCAGCCACATCCGCCCAGTCCAATGCCTCCCTCGCCTGACGCTCTGACCGGTCCGGTTCTTTCGTATCAAACGTCATAAGAAGCGCCTCCGGAAGCAGGCACTGCAGGATCACCCGATTCTCTTCCGGTGTCAGTATCTTAACCAGTCCGGCGCCGGTCCTGTACGCGGCCCACGCACACAGATATGCCGCACCGGCCATATGGAGACTGCCTGCAATACACAGTACCTTCCCATAAGTTCCTTTATTCGAACGGGAGACTCTGGCCGGAAGGTATTCCAGTACCTCTTCCCCTGTTTTAATATATTCACCTTTCTGCATATAGTTGCACACTGCCTCCTTTTGGGAACATCATCCCTCTCATATAGAAGGCTGTCTTAAAATGCAGCCCGGACGACTGTCCGTTCCCGACCGCATTTTATGACAGCCCTGTCATATGCTCTATGCCTGTTCTTCCTCCGAATGGCTGATGCGATAGGAAAGCTGCATCAGACTGTCCACCAGATGAACATTTTCCACCACCACATCCTCCGGCACATCCAGATCCAGATGGGCAAAATTCCAGAGCGCCCTGATGCCGCAGCGCGTCAGGCGCTGTGCCACTTCCGCCACCCGGCTCTTGGGAAGTGTCAGGACGGCAATCTCTATCGGCTCTCTGGCAAGAAAATCCTCCAGCTGCTCCATCATCAGTACCGGTATCCCGCGGATGCATGTCCCACCCAGTTCCGGACGCACATCAAAGATTGCCTTTGTGACAAACCCGTTCTTCTCAAAATCATAATTAGCCAGTGCATGTCCGAAATTACCGCCGCCGATAATGATCATCGGATGCGTCTGATCCACTCCCAGTATCTTTCCGATCTCATCATACAGATACTTTACATTATAACCGTATCCCTGCTGCCCAAATCCCCCGAAATTATTCAGATCCTGCCGAATCTGCGAGGCTGTCACCTGCATCTTGTTGCTCAGCTCTCCGGAAGAAATACGCTCAATGCCATTATTCAATAATTCTCCCAGATACCGGTAATACCTGGGCAGCCGCTTGATCACTGCTTTCGATATCTGCCTTTCTTCCATAGAACGCCGCCTCCAAATATTCATTCTTATGTCTATTATAAATCTTTGTCAATTTCCTGTCAAATAAAAACTGCCGGTTTTAAAACCACGCGCAAAAGAATCAGTTGTGATTTTTCCCATTTTCACGTATACTGTTGAAGATTGAAAAATACCACCGAAAACAGCGAGGAACAACATCATGCATAAAAAAGTATTATTTTTTGACATCGACGGCACTTTAATCGATCACAGATACGGCATCTTTGAGATTCCGGAAGAGGTCAGGCAGGAATTCCGGCGTCTGCAGAAACTGGGGCACCGGCTCTTCATTTCCAGCGGCAGGCCAAAAGCCATGCTGGATGACAGCCTTTTAAGCGCCGGCTTTGACGGATATATTCTTGCCAACGGCGCCTACGCAGAGACAGACCATACCGTTATCTGCGAAGACCGGATGGATTACGAACTTTCTCTTCAGATGGTCCGTCTGCTGGACGATCTTGCATGCGACTATATGATCGAAACCGCCGGACATATCTATATCGACCGCAGATCGGAATCTCTGTACCGGTTCTTCTCCGGCCTTGGACAGACGCATTTATTCGTCCGCGATTTTGACAAACATGAAGTATTGAAAAGAACACTGAAAATAGAAGTAAATGTATCTGAAGAAAACAGAGAACGTGTAGAATCCCATATCCGGGACCATTTTGGTTATGTGGCGGCATTTGATTCCCACGGAACCGACCACGCCTTTGAGATCTATTCTTCCACCACCTCCAAGGCAACCGGCATCCGGAAAATGCTTGAGCATCTCGGCCTGTCCAGAGAAGACAGCTATGCGTTCGGAGACGGAATCAATGACATGGAAATGATCCAGTACTGCGGCACCGGCATCGCCATGGGCAATGCCGTCCCAAAGCTGAAGGCAGTCGCCGACCTGGTCTGCCCTCCGATCCACGAACATGGGATGGTACGCATCCTGAGAGAACTGTTTCCGTAAAAACCTGTTCCCATCTGACGGAATCGGAAAGCCCGGACTCTGAAACCCTGTACCGTTTCAGAGTCCGGGCCCGCTTTTTCTCCGGTCGTTTATTCAGCCGCGAAAAAATGTCATTCCGCCCGGCAGAGACGTCGCAGCCAGAATCCTGACCAGCAGAACGGCAACCACCACCAGCGACACTGTACTGCCTGTCAGAAACAGAACCCGGTTTGCGAATCCTTTTGCACGAAACAGCTTCAGGCAGAAGCCGCCCTTTTTCATGGGATACAGAAGCCGGACCCTTTTGTAATTAAAAAGATCCGCCGCCAGATGTGACAAAAATGCAAGCGCAAAATACGGCATCGCCGTCGGAAAGATAACGTTTACCAGTGCGGACAGCAGAAACAATGCCAGAAACGAATGCATGAAACTCCTGTGGGGCTGCTCTTTTCCAAACGCACAGATACCGATGAATGCAAGCGCTCCTGGAATGATTCTGGCAAAGCTGCTCTTCTGCATGAGCATCTGCCAGATTCCCACATGAAACACCTGATCCAGAATCACAACCAGAGCGACCGCAAACACGGACATGGCTGTTATGATGTCTGCATCCCGGTGCGCACCGGCTGCTCCAATATCAATATCGCTGATCAGCGCTCCCACCGAAGCGGCTCCAAGCCCTGTAACCAGCTCCGGAAGTGTATCCGGCCGCAAAACCGTCATCGATACGGCAATTCCCACTGCCAAATGTGTTTTTCCAAGCATCTTTGTTACTTTGCCTTTCCCAGATAAGCAGCTTTTACTTCTTCATTTTCTGCCAGTTCTTTTCCGCTTCCGCTTAAGGTAATCCGTCCGGTTTCCATGACATAACCAAGATCCGCCGCTCTTAACGCCATATTGGCGTTCTGTTCTACCAGAAGAATTGTCACACCCTGTTTATTGATCTCTTTAATAATGTCAAACACACCCTGTACCACGATCGGCGCCAGTCCAAGCGACGGTTCATCCATCATAATCAGCTCCGGTCTGGACATGAGCGCACGTCCGATGGCCAGCATCTGCTGCTCTCCTCCGGACAGGGTTCCTGCAAGCTGCCAGGAGCGCTCTTTCAGCCGCGGAAACAGTTCGTGTACCCAGTTCAGGTCCGCATCCAGAGAATCCTTCCGCATGTATGCCCCGATCTTCAGATTCTCCAGCACGGTCAGATCCGGAAATACTCTCCGCCCCTCCGGGACCAGCGTGATCCCCTTTGATACGATCTGGTCTGTGGGCAGCCCTGCCAGCTCATTTTCCTTAAACTGAATACTGCCGCTTTCCGGACGTACCAGGCCGACGATCGAACGCAGCGTAGAACTCTTCCCGGCTCCGTTGGCCCCGATCAGCGTTACGACCTGTCCCTTTGGCACCACAAAGCTGATCTCCTTGACCGCTTTGATGCCGCCATAAGACACATTCAGATTCTTAACTTCCAGAATATTACTCATCCTGCGCACCTCCCAGATAAGCTTCGATAACCTTCGGATTGTTGCGGATCTCCTCCGGCACTCCCTCTGCAATCGGCTTTCCGAAGTCCAGCACATAGATCCGGTTGGAGATCTCCATGACCAGATCCATATGATGCTCGATCATGAAAACCGTCAGGCTGAACTCATCCCGAATCCGCGCAATAAACTGTGTCAGCTCCAGTGTTTCCTGCGGGTTCATGCCGGCCGCCGGCTCATCCAGAAGGAGCAGCTCCGGCTTTGTCGCCAGTGCCCGGGCAATCTCCAGATGGCGCTGCTTTCCATAGGGAAGAGAAGTCGCCGGTTCGTCCCTTACATCCTCCAGTTCCATAATCCGCAGAAGCTTTTCCGACTCCTCCCGCATCTGCTGCTCTTCCTTCGCATTCAGGCGGAAAGTCGCCGTAAAAATATTGCTGGTGCGCAGCATATGTTTTGCAATCAGAATATTTTCGAAAACCGTCTGACTCCTGAACAGACGAATATTCTGGAAAGTCCTTGCAATTCCCAGCTGTGTGATCTTATCCGGAGTCGGCGCCAGCACATGCTGTCCTGTATACTCATCCGCATTCTCTCCCCGATAGAGCTTCTTCATCCTGCCCTGAGGAAAATTCTGGATGATCTTCTTATCCTTATAATATACGGCTCCGTTGGTAGGTGCATAGACACCCGTGATGACATTGAATGCCGTCGTCTTGCCGGCGCCGTTCGGCCCGATGAGGGATACAATCTCTCCCTGATTGACTTCCAGGTTCATGTTATCTACCGCAATGACTCCGCCAAACTGCATGGTCACATTTTCCACTTTTAATACATGTTCCCTACTCATGGGAGCCACCTCCCTCTGCTGCTTTTTTCCTTCCGAACCGGGTCTGGAAAAAGTTTTTGATGCCTTCTACGGAGAATTCCTTCGTGCCCATAATGCCCTGCCGATAGAACAGAACCATGACCATGATGACGACGGCAAAGACTACTTTACGAAATCCGGGACGCAGAAACGGCACATGAAAACCGCCGATATACAGATTCTCATTATCGAGAAACCGGAGCCACCATTCCGAGCAGGCGATAAACAAAAAGGAACTGATGCAGCTTCCCGTCACCGAGCCAATCCCTCCGATGACCACGATCAGCAGGATCTCATAGGTCATGGCCGACTTGAACATGGATGCCTGAATCGTTGTCTGATACATGGCCAGAAGCCCTCCGGATACTCCTGCAAAGAAAGAGCTGATCACAAATGCCAGACGTTTGTGATGGGCCAGATTGATTCCCATGGCTTCCGCAGCGATCTCATCATCCCGGATGGCCTTGAATGCCCTTCCATAAGTAGAGTTGATCAGCAGTACGATCAGCGCAATACAGATCCCGGACACGACAAACGGATAGAGTACGGATTTAAAAGAAGGGAAATTTCTCAAAAGATTGGAACCATTGGTGATCGGCCCCAGCTTATCCCACTGGAACACTGCCCGGATGATCTCTGCAAAGCCCAGCGTTGCAATCGCCAGATAATCGCTCTTCAGGCGAAGAACCGGAAGCCCGATCAGAAAAGCGAAGATCGCTGCCAGAACCCCGCCTGCTGCCAGCGCCACCGGAACCGGCACGGTAAACTGGATGATGCCGCCGTCAAAATACTGATAAACGCTTCCTCTGGATTCCACCGGTATCGTCAGGATTGCATAGGCATAAGCGCCCAGCAGCATAAATCCCGCCTGCCCCAGAGAAAACAGACCGGTAAACCCGTTCAGCAGGTTCATGGATACGGCAACCAGTGCGTAGATTGCCCCTTTTTTCAATACAGTAAAGAACATGGAACCGGAAGGCAGCACCTGTTCCAGAACAAAAAGCGTTGCCAGAAGCGCTACAATAAGGCCCGCATTCCATGCCATCTTTGTTTTATTACTCATGCCTGAATGCCTCCTTATACTTTATCCGTTGCTTTTTCGCCGAACAGTCCTGTAGGTTTGGCGATCAGAATTACAATCAACAGTGCAAAGGTAAATGCATCGGAAAACGTCGTCCATCCGAGCCCCTTAATGATATTTTCACAGATACCGATGATAAACGCGCCGATCACGGCGCCCGGAATTGATCCGATCCCTCCGAACACTGCCGCAACAAAAGCTTTCAGTCCGGGCATGGCGCCTGCTGTGGGCGTTACGCCGGTATAGTTCGTAAAGAACAGAAGGCTTCCGATCGCCGCCAGAAAAGTACCGATAATAAAGGTCATGCTGATGACCGAATTGATTTTGATTCCCATGAGCTGGGAAGTCTCAAAGTCTTTGGAAGCCGCGCGCATGGCCATGCCGATCTTTGTTTTCTTAATAAGAAGGACCAGAAGTACCACCAGAATCATTGTCAGAACCGGTGTAATCAGCGTTACCCTCTTGGTCGTTGCACCCATCACGGTCACTGTGTCATTGATCCATGGGATCGCCGGATACTGCTGAGACAGTCCGCCTGTCACGTACAGCGCCAGATTCTGCAGAAGATAGGAGACGCCGATCGCCGAGATCATGATCGACATACGCGGCGCACTCCGCAGGGGCTTATATGCCGCCCGTTCCACCAGGAATCCGAGCAGCACCGTCACGATGATCATAAGCGGAATCGCCATGTAGATCGGCATTACAGTCGTCGCATACACCATGATCAGGCCCGCCACCATAAAGATATCGCCGTGGGCAAAATTGATCAGCCTTAAAATTCCATAGACCATGGTATATCCAATGGCAATCAGGGCATACTGCCCTCCCACTGATATTCCTGCCATCAGGTACGGCAGGTTTCTGGTAATCCATTCCATAAATAACCTCCAGTATGAAAAAACGTACAGATGGCGGGAGTCATAAGAGCCCTCCCGCCATAAAATCTTATCTTTTAAACCTGCTCTTAGTTTACTCCCTGCTCAGCTACAAAATCCCATTCCCCGGACTCTGTATTTGCGCATTTTACATAAGCGGTATCGCGTACTGCATCTCCGTTTACTTCATCAAATGTGATGCTGCCGGATACACCTGTGTAGTTGACTTTCCAGAGTGCTTCGTTCACTGCCGCCGGATCAGTGCTTCCTGCAGCCTTCAGAGCTTCCAGAGCTACATAATATGCATCATATCCCATTGCAGATACTGCAGAGATCGTATCGTCTCCTCCATTGTTTGCCGTTGCAGTCGGATCGCTGTTGATATAACCTTTAAAGCCATTATCAAAGTCCGCATTGCCGCCTTCCTGATAGAAGGTCGTTACATAGATCTGCACATCCTTGCCTTTTGCCGCATTCAGGATGACGTTGGAATCCCAGGTATCGCCTGCCATCATCGGGATGGTCAGGCCCTGCGCTGCCGCCTGATCGATGATCAGAGCCGCTGCTTCTGTGGATACCGGAGCAAAGAATACCTCTGCGCCTTCATTTTTTGCCTTGGTTACATAGGAAGCAAAATCGCTGTTGCCCTCCTGGAAGGTCTCCTCAATGACCTCTCCGCCGAGCGCCGTAAACGCTTCCTTAAAATAAAAGCCCAGACCTGTGGAATAATCATCGCCCAGTTTGGTCAGAATGTATGCCTTCTTTGCAGAGAAATTCGCATCTGCGAAGTTTGCCAGTACGGTGCCCTGGAACGGATCCAGAAAGCAGATACGGAAGTAATGGGTATTGCCTTCTGTCACCTGCGGATTGGTACAGGTAACGCCGATGGCCGGAATTCCCGCCTCTTTAAATACATCCGAAGCTGCGATGGATACGCCGGAACCATAGGAGCCAAGCACTACTGATACGCCTGCACTCACAAGAGAAGATGCGGCAGACGGTCCCTTGTCATTGGAAGACTCATTGTCCACGATCTCAAGCTGTACGGAATACTCCTGTCCTCCGATCTCTACGGTGGGAGTCTCCTGATTCGCATACTGCATGCCAAGCACCTCCTGCTTGCCGCCTGCGCCGTTGTCTCCCGATGCCGGCTCATAGACACCGATCTTTACGACTCCCGCGCCGTCGGCTGCCGGCGCTTCCGTGCCTGCGCTGCTGTCACTTCCGCTTTCCTCTCCGGTACTGCTGCCGCTTCCGCCGCCGCAGCCTGCCAGCATGGTTCCAACCATGGCAGCTGCAAGAGCTACTGCTAATACACGTCTTTTCATAACTGTTTTTCCTCCTGTATGTACGCATGCCAAAGACATTTGTACGTTTTTTGAATACGTTTTTCAGTATACCATGTTTATCAGGAGAATTCAAGAAAAAATCACAAAAAACTCGCACAGCGCCCGATCAATTTCCTGTTTAAAAATACCAGATTATATGATATAATATATGGCAATGGGTGCATATTTCCATAAAATATTTGTATAAACTTGACAGGCCAAAGGAGGAGTGGATATGGATAGGCATCTGATTTGGAAAGACGAGTTCAATATCGGAGTTGAAGCAATTGATAAAGAGCATCAGAGACTGTTCTCGCTTATCAACAGGATTTTTACGCTCAGGCGGGAGAAACAGCAGGGTGGAAAAGCCTGTGAAGAAGGGATTCGATACTTTAACGAGCATGCGATCCGGCATTTCGCAGACGAAGAAAATTACATGGAGCTGATCGGACACAAAAATCTGCAAATGCACCGACGGCTTCATAAAGGTTTTCGGGACCGGACGCTTCCGGTTCTGGAAGGAGAGCTGAGGCGCTCCAATTACTCACCGGAAGCAGTCGATCATTTTCTGGCCGTCTGCGCCGGATGGCTGATCGGACACACCCTGACGGAAGACCGCGCGATCGTCGGAAAAGGCGAAAGCCGGTGGGAAGAGCTTCTGCCGGCGCAGGAGCTGGAAGCCATGAAAAACGTGATCGCAAAGTGCCTCGTACAGATGTTCGACCTGAAGTCCCGGGTCATCAGCGATACCTACGACGGTGAGAAATTCGGAAACGGCGTTTATTACCGTGTGGTCTACGGAAAAGAACAGGATCGCAAAAAATGGGAAATTTACATGGCATTTGAGGAAAAGATCCTGATCAACACGGTCGGACGGCTGATGGGCATACAGTCGCAGAAACTGGACGTGATGCTGATCAATGCAGTCCGGTACAGCGCCAGCCAGTTCGTATGGCATGTGATGTCGCATTTTCCGGTGATGGAAACCTATGAGATGCAGGAAGAAAATTTTCTGACGTACGACGAATTCCATCAGGTCTTTGAAAAGGAAAAACCGCAGGCCAGCCTGCTGTTTGGTACAGAGGAGGGATATTTCTCTTTCAGCGTTATTGCGCCGCATCTTCTGGAGACCGGAATCGGTACCCCGCTGGTCGCACAGAATGAGATAGCGGAGACCACAAAATATTTTAATATGAGAAAGAAAAGCACGAAGCCGAAGGTTCTTCTGGTCGACGATTCCATGACCATACGGGAAGGACTCCGAAGGCTTCTCGAAGGAGACTATGAAGTCTCTGCAGTCCAGTCGGGCGTCTCTGCGATCCGCGCGATCACGCTGGATAAACCGGATCTGGTGCTTCTGGACTATGACATGCCGATCTGCGACGGAAGACATGTACTGGAAATGCTCCGTTCGGAAAAAGAATTTGCAGACGTACCGGTCATCTTTCTCACCAGCCGGGATGATCCGAACAGCGTGAAGAAGGTGCTGGATCTGAAACCGGAAGGCTATCTGCTCAAACACCTGAAACCGACAGAGATCCGTAAGCGGGTGGATCAGTTTTTTAAAAAGAAAAATGCTGAACAGGCAGGAAATGTATAATGGAACACGGTTTTGTGAATAAAGAACCGGCGGAGGACTTGCAGAGCGACGTTTTACAGGACCGGGCACAGCCGCAGATGTCGGTAGATGAGGTCTACGCTCTGGCAAAACACTGCCGGGAAGAAAAGGACTATCAGATGGAAGCATGCTGGTACGAGATGCTTCTGATGTACCGGGATATTGAGAAAGAACAGCTGATAACCACGCAGTACTGCTGCGGAGAAGCCTATTTTGATGCCGGCAATGAGAAAGAGGCACTGCAGTGGTTTGAGAAAGCCGCCCGTCAGGGACATAAGAAGGCAAAGCTCCGGTGCGGCCGGATGTACGCACAGTCGAAGGAAGAGAAAGATCAGGCAAAAGCGCTGTACTGGCTGGAGCAGGCTGCAGAGGAAGGGAATCCGGAGATCCAGCAGCAGTGCGGGGATATGAACTGCCAGGGCAGAGGAACAAAGGTAAGCTATGCCAGAGCCCTGTACTGGTACGAAAAAGCTTTTCCATGGGGAAGCGCAAGCACATATTTTGCCCGCGGAATGATGTACTACACGGGAGAAGGAGTCGGGACAGATCATACCAGGGCATTTGAGTACCTGAAAAAAGCTGCGGACAGAAATCATGTCCAGGCCCAGTACCAGTGCGGATGGATGTATCAGCATGGAGAGGGAACCCTGAAAGATCCAAAAAAAGCGCTGAAAAGCTACGAAGAAGCGGTCGAAAACGGACATGTGGATGCTTTATACCAGCTCGGCGGGATGTATGATCATGGAGAAGGCGTCAAAAGGGACCGGAAACAGGCCCTGCGCATATACAGAGAAGCCGGAAACAAGGGCGAGACAAAGGCGCAGCTTCAGTGCGGATGGATGTACTACCGGGGTGACGGCACGAAAAAGGACCGGAAAGCAGCACTGCAGTGGTTCGAAAAAGCCGGTCAGAAAGACTGCCCGGAAGCCTGGCTCCTCTGCGGCAAAATGTATTTCAAGGGAACCGGAACAGACAGAGATTATACCAAAGCACTGTTCTGGTGCGAAAAGGCAGTTCAGGCATCGGACAGCCTCGAAAATCCAGAGGCAAAATATATCTGCGGTACCATCTATCTCTCGGGAGAAGGCGTGAAAAAGGACCCGGAAAAAGCACTCCTTCTCATCCGGGAGGCCGCCAAACAGGGATACCGCCCGGCCAGACTTGCTCTGAAATTCAAGTATCCCCGTCAGACCATAATGTCTGCCACATAAAAGAGAAGGGTTGAACAGACCATGAGCCGGTCCGTTCAACCCTTCTTTTAAAAAGTCCCGCATTACCGGAAATCATCCAGGCAGACAATATCTTTATACAGTATTACATGCTTTTCATCCAGCTCCAGATTTATATGATAATGTCCGCAGAACCATACCCGGTATTGTAACTTCTGCTCCAGCCTGTCAAAATAATCGGTCAGAATGTCCCGCTCATACGTTCTGTTCCCGACGGGAATTCCAAAATAACGATCCAACGCTTCCTGCATACGGCCGGACAGACAGTGCGTGATGACATAATCCACCGCATAACCTGCCCTGGACAGATTCTCTCTTCCCTCCTGCATCTCCGCCTCTGAGGGCAGTTCCTGTTCCCACCAGGACACATTCCGGACACGGTAGGACAGGCCTTTTTGATTGGCTTTCTTCCGATCCTTCGCGTATGTGGGAGAGTTTCTGTCCAGAATTCCCCCCTGGATGTCATGGCTGGAAGCTCCGCCAAACGTAAAAAAACGCTTTCCTTCTATCCGAAAAATCTGTCCGCGTTCCAGAAGGATAATTTTATCCCGCAAAATATGACGGACCTTTCCTCCGTTCCACTGTTCCATGGGATATTCCGCGATCAGATCATAGTTTTCATGATTCCCCTGTACCCACAAAAGTGTAAACGGCAGCTTCGAAAGCCATTTGAGATTGTATGTAAGCTCTCCGTCTCTGGCCCATAAAAGCCCCAGATCGCCGCATACGATGACCTGGTCTCCTTCCCCTGGTTCAACAGACAGTTTTTCACGTTGCCGCCTTGCAAACCGGTGAAAATCTCCGTGACAGTCCCCCGTCAGATAAATCATACGCCCAAACCTGCCTTTCCATCGTTTTCTCTATCATTCCAAACGGCTCTTCAACAGCCTTCACAATTTCTGTGCCGGACGTTTCGGCTGCCGCAAGGCCAATGTCTGCGGCAAGAATCATCCGTTTTCTGTATGTCCTGTACGAGTCTTACCGTCAAAAAGAGGGCTAATCAGACCGTCTTACGACCTGATTAACCCCCTGTTTCAAGGCTTTTCTTAGAACTTCCCGGCGTCAGCCGCTTCCTGGATGGAGACAGCAAGTGCCGGATTTTCAAGCTTTTTCAGCAAAATGTGTCTTATAGGGGTCTTGTAGACAACACCCAATCCCAAATCACACCTTTCCAGAAATACTCACAACAAAGCTGCATAAAAACATGGGGCAACCATACTGTCCTGATCTTAGCATCCGGGCGAACATATGTCAAGTCACACAATAATTCATTTTTGGCATATCAGACAGTTTTA
>ERZ778516.892-NODE-892-length-24137-cov-4.580932_pt1 | contig 24137 bp, 19 predicted proteins | sample MGYA00510342_ERZ778516 | MGnify/ENA primary metagenome ERZ778516 (study PRJEB29527, sample SAMN07138961) | mouse gut metagenome | material: feces | host: mouse | place: China:Nanjing | collected 2016-01-25 ... | reverse complement strand
TAACTCCCGCTCATTTGTGCCTCATTGTTTGCGCTAAGTACTTCAAATGCTCGGCATTCCGTCTAATTCAGCAGATCTTTCCGCCGGTTGCTCTGGCTTTCCTCTTATGGTCTCTAGGATTTTTGGCGTTTTGCCTTTTCTAAGCCATACAGCTCGATCTTTTCTGCTAAACACTTTCCAATTTGAGTTCGGACGCTTCTACATTAAGTAGAAACCATTATGATTATCGGCAAAGCTTAAAGTTAGTCCCGATTATTTGGAAAAATGCAAAATGCCTAGCTCAATCATTCAGAGGCTTGCCTCACGACACTCCGTGGGCGCAAAGTTTCTAACAGAACCCGTACCCACAGCAAAGGATTATGAAGAGGCCGCTCTGTGGGCCTCTGCCGCACCGGATCACTGCAGACTGCATCCGGTGCGTTTCGTCATCATAGAAAACCGCGCCAAGCTCGCGGACTTCTTCGAAAGCGGTGCGCTTTCCATGGGCGCAGATGCCGAAGAAGCGGCAAAAGCACGCAGCAAAGCAGCTAAAGCGCCCGCTGTCGTCGCGGTTATCGCAAAAATCAGCACCGATAACGCCCGCGTCCCGGAATACGAACAATGGATGACCGTTGGCGCCGCGGTCTCTAATTTTCTTTCCGCGCTGGAAATCAAAGGATTCGGCGGCAAGATCGTGAGCGGCTCCAGCACCAAATACCCAGATGCGGTTAAAGCCTTCTGCAAAAAAGACGAAGTCATCGCCTGCTGGATCATGCTCGGTACACCTAAAAAAGACGCTCCGAGTCCCCAGCCTAGGGAACCGATCGAGCAGCTGCTGACCTATTTTTCTTAAACTTTTAATCAGACCTTTAGACACGAGGTGCCTTCTATGAAACGATTTTTCATGTTAGTCGTGGGCATGTTTATGACTGCCACCATGCTGACGGGCTGCGGATACAACGAAATCCAAACGCTCGACGAATCCACTAAAGCGGCATGGAGCGAAGTGCTGAATCAGTATCAGCGCCGCAATGACCTGATTCCTAACGTTGTGAACTCCGTCAAGGGCGAAGCGGATTTCGAGAAATCCACCCTGACAGACGTCATCAACGCCAGAGCTAAGGCCACATCCATTCAGGCGACTCCGGAACTGATGGAAAATCCCGAAGCGTTCAAGAAATTCACACAGGCTCAGGGCGAATTAAGCAGCGCGCTCTCCCGTTTGCTCGTCACGGTTGAACGCTACCCCGAACTCAAGAGCAACGCAGCCTTCCAAGAGCTGAGAGTTCAGCTTGAAGGATGCGAGAACCGCATCGCGATTGCGCGCAACCGCTACATTAAGACAGTTCAGGAATACAACACTTATATCCGTCAGTTCCCGCAGATGGTCTGGGTCTGGATCCTCGGCTACAAACCTAAGGCTCAGTACACGGTAGCTGATGAAGCCGCTATCACAACTCCTCCAAAGGTGGACTTCGGTGGAACAACTGCTCCTGCTCCGGCCAAGTAAATGGCTTAATTTCCTAGCCGCTTTGATCGTCAGCTTCGCAGCGCTTTTCTGCGAAGCAAACGCGGCCGATCTGCTTCCGGTACCGGATGTAGCCTATGTCACTGACACGGCAAATATCCTGACACCGGAGCAGAAACGCTCGCTCGAGGCAAAGCTCGCTTCCTTTGAATCCAAAGTCGGCTCTCAGATCGCGGTCATCATTGTCCCCTCCACAAACGGAGAGCCGATTGAGGATTACGCGCACAGAGTCGGAGATCAGTGGAAGCTCGGGCGTAAAAATGTCGGCGACGGACTGCTCTTTGTCGTCGCTGTTAATGATCACAGAGTCCGCATCGACGTGATGCGCGCCTTAGAAGGCATCATCCCGGACGTCACCGCTTCCCGCATCCTCAACGAAGCGGTCCTCCCGGCCTTCAAAACCAATAATTACTATCAGGGCATCAATCAGGGCCTCAATAGAATCTTTGCGCGCATTGAGGCGGGCAACCTGCCGGCGCCGGACGCAAAATCTTCTGACGAGGGCAACTGGAACATCTACGATCCGGATGAGGCCCTTTGGGATCAGCCGTGGGTGGCGGTGATTTTCATCGGCTTTGTGATCACCATGATGTTAAGAGAGCTGATGGGACGCAAATCCGCACCAATCGCGGGTTTGGCGGTCGGCGGACTCTCAGCCTTCATCATGCAGTCGCTCACCGCAGGCATCATCATTGCGATCGCTGTGGTCATCATCGCCATGAGCATCCCGACCGCGGTCCTTGAGGCGGGTGCCAGACGCACTGCCCGGATGTACTCTCAGGATCGCCGCTATCGAGGACGAAACAGCGGAGGCGGTTTCGGAGGCTTCGGCGGTGGCGGCGGCTTCGGCGGAGGCTTTGGTGACGGAGGCGGAATCGGAGGCATGGGCGGCGGTGCCGGCTCCGGAGGCGGAGGAGATTCCGCCGGCGGCGGCGCAAGCGGGAGTTGGTAAAAATGTCAGTCGGAAGAATACTCAAACATTGGGTAATGTCACCAATCCCGGTGACCATGGCCTTTCCTCATTCTTCTCTGGACGTGGTGTCCCGCTGCATTGAAGAATGCGAAACTCAGACCAGCGCGGAATTCCGCCTGATTATCGAGCGCAGCATTCCTTCTAAGGATCTGAGAAGAAACATCACAGACGCCGATCGGGCAAAAGAGCTTTTCGGTCAGTACGGCGTTTGGGACACGGAAGAGAACAACGGCGTTCTGATTTATCTCAATCTCAGCGATCGCGCGATTGAGATTTATCTGGACCGAGCGGCCGCACGCGTCGTCAAGCAAAACGAACTAAACGAGATCGTCAAGGGAATCGAGGAAAGTTTCTCCAAGGGCCGGTTCGAAAGCGGCGTCTGCGACGCGTTCAGAGAACTCACCAAACTGCTTGCGCCGGCGTTTCCAAATAAGCCCGTTGAGAACCCTGTACCAAACGAGCCGGTTGTCCTTTAATCATCCAAGCCCGCGCCACCGCGGGCTTTTTACTTTCCCCTGAAACTGATTCATCAGCGAACAAAGCGCTGGGCTGTCTTGTCCACAATAAAAAAGGACGCAAAGTCCTCCTTTAAATCGTTTAGATTAGAGACGCTCAGTTTCTTGTATGCGGAATTTCTGTGATTCTCGACCGTCGTCCTTTCGCTAAGTTCGAGCGCCTCCCCGACTTGCTTATTCGAAAGCCCTCTGCTGAACCTTTTTAATGACTTCATATCCCTGCGGCGACAGCCTCTTCAAATGCTCCTTTCTCTGCCGCGGCGATGGTCCGTGTGTAAGCGAGTCCTCAAGAAGCGCCTTTTTCTCTGTCTCAAAGAAAAGACTCTGCTTTGCAATTTTTGAGCAAATCAATCGCGCCTCTTAATGGCAGGCACCGCGGCTCTATTTCTCTATGAGCCCCAAAAAATGACCGGATGTTTAAAATATCTTCCCTTCAAAAGACTCTTCCCTTCTTCGCCGCTCGCGTAGGTTGAACGTCCGCCTCTTCTCGGTTAGTTAGCGGCATGATATGAACTCAGCGAAGATTTTTAAAGACTACGGGTATTGGTACACTGATCTCCTTGTATGCCATAGCCGGAACAGCCCCAAAATTTCCCAAATTTTCCCTCACGAAGCCTCATTGGTCTTCCGCACTTTTCACAGATCATAAAGGAATGGCCGCAATCGGGATTTGTACATTTGCTGACCGTTACATTATCAATCGCCGGGTATCCGCATTTCTCACAAACTCTGGCTTTACCGACGGGACAGCCTCTACCCATGCTGCAAAGATAAAAATCGCCATTTTTCCCGGAACATTTTTTAAAGTACCCTTCTGAACAATGAGGGCACTTAAAACGACTTCGATACGTTTTTTTGAAAAGCGGAGAAACAATATTGATGTCATAGTGTTGGGACAGAAGTTCTGTGACAAAGGGGGACACGGCATATGGATCAGCGATTATGTGCAGCTGGTTTTTAGGACGCGTCATCCCCACATACATAAGGCGTCTCTCTTCTGAGTACGGAAAATCATCCGCTAAAGGCAGCAAAGCCGCAACTATGGCCTCATCTCTATTTTCGCTTGGAAAACCAAATTTTCCTTGCGTCAATCCCACAAGTATGACGTAATCGGCCTCGAGTCCTTTGGCTTTATGGAACGTCCAGAAACGCACTCCCTCTATTTTTTGTGCAGCCGCTTTTATATCGTCCAGGAAATGGTTGTATCTGGCGATAACCGCGATTGATCCGTCACGATCATTCTTTCTCAGCTTCCTGATTATCTGAATGGTCTTTTCCACCCATTCTGCACCCCCATCCGACCCTAGATGATCATGCAGAAAAATTTGAGACTTGGAAACATGAATCCGGGCGTCAACATCCTTTTTGATTTGATTCGGGTTATCTGTAATAAATTTTTCTGATACGGCCGCAATATTATCGTGGTAACGAAAGGTGCGCCTCAAAAATGTTAATGTTGCATTTCCAAAGTACTCTTCAAAACGAGTAGTGTACTCTAATTTACCCCCAGCAAAACGATAGATGGCCTGCCAATCGTCTCCCACTACTGTTAGAGAGGGACGCGGGCCGTATTTTACGAGACTGAGCACGAAGTCTTTTCTTGACGTAGAAATATCCTGAAATTCGTCCACAAGGATATATTTCCATTTTGGTCTAAATGTTCCGGAATTAATAAGGGCGGACGATTTAAGAATCATGTCGTCAAAATCAATTGATGAAGTTTTGACAAGTTCCGCTCTATAGTCCCTCAAAAGCCTGGTTACCAGTTGCGTTTTGAGTTTTAGTTCTTGTACTCCGGCATCCTTAAAGCGCTTAAAAATCTGACTTTCATCCAAATTCTCCACACGCACGGCGACAAGAACCTTCTTCAGAACTTCTCCCCATAAACTGATCTTCTCTGTGTTTTGTTGTATAACCTTCCTTAGTGTTTCTTCATTCAGGACATGAAGGCGGATACCGTGTTCCTTAAGCTTCTTTTCGAGACCGGGCAATAGAGTTCCTTCTGTCCACTCGTAATGATAGGTCTCAATAAGAACCGTCCCCTGCTCGCGATGCAGGTCTCTTTTCTTCTGCATGTCCGCTCTATATTTAGCAGAATCAATGTCTTTGCGGGTCCTCCCCTGTCTATCCACACCAAAATGTTCTATATAGATATCTGTTCCCGCTATATGGAAATCCGGACGGTAGTCAAGGTTAGATTCAATGCGTCTTTTGGTAACATACCGTTCTTCATAGTTGTAATCCACCCCATGTGTAAGCAGAAAATTGGCTATTAACATTTCCTGATAGCCGCGTGTTTTCTCTCCTTTTAACGTACGGAATTCATTGTCGCGAAGGCTCCTTTCATAATCCAACTTGCCATCGCATTCGAATGGATCAAAAGGCTCAGGGATGAAGTGCAGGAAAGAGAGAAAATGTTTAACATCCTCACTAATCACTTGATCGAGCCACTTAGTGATCCATGCGTTCATACGGACAGAGTCTTCGGCCAGAATACTAATAGTCGGTGTAACTCCGGAGTCGACAAGAATTTCACGCCCCAGTGCATGAAAAGTAGAAATTTTCGGCCGGCATCTGAGATTTAGCTTTCTTTTTCCAACCCCTTTTCGAAAACGTTCCTGCACTTCTAAAGCCGCATCCTTATTAAATGCCAAAACCAGGATTTCGTCAGGTTCGCACAAACCGCGCTCAATAAGATCAAAGATTTTTGAAACAATAACTGATGTTTTTCCCGTACCGGCAGCCGCCAATACAATATTCCTGTCATTGTTTCTTATAACCCCCAGCCTTTGTTCATCTGTAAGCGGATGGTTCTCGATCTCATCAAAAAATCCCTTGCGCTCCGCTAGCTTTAATTTTTCGTGTTCCGCTCTAAGTTTTTTTATGTTTATCGGAAGATTTTTGTAAATGCGTTTGATATTGTTCCGGTTATCCTCATCAATTAACTCTGCATTATCGATATTGGGTTTAAACAATAAAGTTTTTTCGCCTAGTGATTGCAGCAGATCTTCCCAAGAATCCCTTGGATAATGCGCAAGGGTGAGGTGGTCGAACTCCGTTACGTAAGATGAAATCTTATCGTTGAGGTCCTTTTTAAGCCTCGAATTCAAGAAGTCTCGTAATTGCAGGGCTTGACCTTTTTTAAACAAGCCTAATTTTTTCGAAGTTCCGTCGTTAAATTCAATGTATGTCCCGAATAATCCTTCTTTATGATTAATAAATGACAGAACTTTCTCATATGGTACTTCTTGGACGATGCTGTCATTCTTGCGAATGATGAGCGCATCATTTGTGGCGGCGACTGAGTCATATGCCCTACAAAATAAACGTCCAAAAAAAGATAACTCAGCTTCTACTTTATTTAATTGTTTTGTATCAACCATATGTATCTTTATGCGGTTTTACAACAGAATAAATAAATCCTCAGCGGTATTGAGTGCCGCCTGCAAAACTAGTCATCCAAAAGATTCGGGGGCAATCAACCTCAGCAAAATAATTAAATAATTTTATTTCTATTTACGTAGTTAGCAAATAATCATAATTCCTATCTTTTATCGCAGAAATACTCCTCAGCAGCTAACCATATATTGAGCGGTTTCTTAAAGAGAGACCGTTCGCTTGCGGGAGAATTAAAGCCCGGGATTTATCCAACCAATCGCGTAGGTCTATTGAAATTTGTACTGCTTGGGCTGAACGACCTCCTAGGCTTTATCCGGCAACGAAACTGTAAAAACGCGTCTGGTGTATGAGAAGAGAAATGTCTAATAGTCTCTAAGCGAAATGTCGAACAAGGTATTATCTATGAGCATTTTCGCCTGGCTTCCATTAGAGAATATGACAACCTCTGGATTGAACGAATAGTGATAATTGAACGATCGGCAGTAAACAGCAAAACGATCGTCAATAAATATTGCGCGGTCATACTCGCAGCCTTCAAATGTCCAATCCGTTTTAGCTGGTTTTCCTCTATCCTTATAACCTGTGACATGTCCTTTATGGATTACCTGGTATCCGACGAGGTTTGAAAAGTCTGTCTGCGCACTTAACGACGAGGAAATCAGTAATAAGGGTATAGTCAAAAATAATTTAAGTCTGATCAAGGTAAATTCTCCCAGTTAGTTCTTTTAGCTTACGAAAAACTATTTTCTTCTAGATTTTTTAATTTCAAATGAGGTTCCCCGACAATACTGCAAATAACATCGTTAGAGAAGCGTATCTTGACAGATTTGTTGGATGTGCTAGCAGAATAAGCCATTGCTGAAGAGCGACTAGACATCCAATTGTCACGTTTATTTTGGATAACTTTATAAAGCCATCCACGAGAGATGACTTTTATTTCGGTTCAGTTTGAAAATGTGACACATGCTAAATGCATCGCCGTACAGAAGATTTCCTTTTGTGCAAGATTCCTCTGAACACTTTCAAAAAAACTTCTGATTACAGAAACCGATGATCTTTATATGCTTCAGGCAAGTGCAATGCCGTTGACTGATAAAATACAGGCTCCCTATTTTTTACTTTAAAAGTAATCATCATGGAATTGTCTGCTTTAACCGCTGTTTCCCCGCTTGACGGCCGCTACGGACGCCAAACTGAAGCCCTGCGCGATATCTTCTCTGAATTCGCATTTATGCGTGCCCGAGTCACCGTCGAAGTCGAATGGCTCATCGCACTTGCCGAGTTCAATCTTCCCGAACTTAAAGATCTCTCCAAAGAGGACAAACTCTATCTGCGCGGTCTGATTTCCAGTTTCTCCGTCGAAGACTGCAAAGCCATCAAGTCCATCGAAGCAACAACAAACCATGATGTAAAGGCTGTTGAATACTGGATCAAGAGCAAAATGGAAATCAACGAACATCTCGCCGCCGCAAGCGAGTTCGTTCATTTCGGCTGCACTTCAGAAGACATCAACAACACGTCTCACGCCTTAATGCTCTCCGCAGGGCGCGAGCTACTCTGCTCCCACCTGCAGACCATTATCAATAAGCTCAAAGAATTTGCGCACGAATGGGCCGGCGTCTCCATGCTTTCCCGCACACACGGTCAGCACGCTTCTCCGACCACTGTCGGTAAGGAAATGGCCAACTTCGTCGCTCGTCTTGAAAACGCGGTTCAGGCTATTGAGTCCGTTAAGCTTCTTGCGAAGATGAACGGCGCTGTCGGCAACTACAACGCCCACACAATCGCTTATCCGGACCGTGATTGGCCCGCTTTCTCCCGTAACGTCATTGAAAACCGTCTGCATCTCACGTTCAATCCCTACACTATCCAGATTGAACCGCATGACTACATGGCTCAGCTCTTCAATGCAATCACGCGTGCCAACACGATTCTCATTGACTTGGACCGCGACGTTTGGGGCTACATCTCTCTGAACTACTTCAAGCAGCAGCTCAAGGAAGGTGAAGTCGGCTCTTCAACCATGCCGCACAAAGTCAACCCGATTGATTTCGAAAACTCCGAGGGCAACCTCGGAATGGCAGACGCCTTCTTTACGTTCCTCTCCCAGAAACTGCCGATCTCCCGCTGGCAGCGCGACCTCACTGATTCAACAGTCCTTCGCAATTTAGGCGTTGCTTTTGGCTACAGCATCGTCGGCTACACATCGTTAATGCGTGGCCTCAATAAGCTGCGTCTGAACGAAGAAGCGATCTCCGCTGATCTGGATAACTCTTGGGAAGTTCTGGCTGAAGCGATTCAGACCGTGATGCGCCGCTATGGTGTTCCGCATCCCTACGAACAGCTCAAAGCGCTGACTCGTGGAAAAGGCATTACGCCGGAAACTCTGCACGCCTTTGTCGCTCAGCTTGAAATTCCGGCTGACGCGAAAGAATCCCTGCAGAAGCTGACACCGCACGATTACATCGGTATTGCTGAGCAGCTCGCTAAAAACATCTAATCGCCATTACAGAAAAAACCGCCGGACGTTCCAAACGCACGGCGGTTTTAATTTTTTAATGCTTTAAATTTAGAGACTTCTAGAGAAAAGCATCCGCAAGAATGCTGACCCAAGTAATAATGGCAAGCGTTAGCGCAAGAAACACCGCGGCGCTCCCCAAGTCTTTTGCTTTTCCGGAGAGCGGATGAATCTCTCCTCCAAAACGATCCACCACCGCCTCGATCGCGGAATTGAGTACTTCCACAATCAAAACAAGAATGACGGAGCTGATCAGCAGAAGCTTGTAAACCAGAGAAACCGGTAAAAGCACTGCGACTGGAATCAGAATGACGGTTAAGACGGATTCCTGACGAAAAGCGTCCTCGGTTTTCCAAGCTGCTTTAAAGCCCTGAGCAGAATAGCGCGTCGCGTTAATTAAACGTCTGAGTCCGGTTTTGCCTTTAAGTTCGGAGGCGTCTTTCGGTTGCGGTTTTGTCATTGATCAATATTTAAAAAAGACCGCCGAAGCGGTCTGTTCGAATCAGGATTACTTAACCTTCTGTGCCAGAACGCCTTCGCTATAGAGACGAGCCATTTCCGGAAGCGGCAGCGGGCTGATCTTGGAAGCCTGTCCTTCGCATCCGAAAGCAAGGTATCTGGACTTGCACATTTCAACAGAAGCCTGTTTAGCGGCCTTGAGATAAGCTCTCGGGTCAAAGGCTTCAGGATTTTCTACGAAGTACTTGCGAATTGCGGCAGTCATCGCCAAACGAATGTCGGTGTCGATATTAACCTTGCGAACACCATACTTAATCGCTTCGACGATTTCTTCAACAGGCACGCCGTATGTTGTGCGGAACTGACCGCCGTATTTGCGGATTTCTTCCAGGTATTCCTGAGGAACAGAGGAAGAACCGTGCATCACGAGATGTGTGTTCGGAATACGCGCATGAATTTCTTTTACACGCTGAATCGAGAGGATGTCGCCTGTCGGCTTGCGTGTGAACTTGTATGCGCCGTGACTTGTACCGATCGCAATCGCCAAAGCGTCAACCTGTGTTTCTTTGACGAATTCTGTAGCCTGATCCGGATTAGTTAAAAGCTGATCACGAGTCATTTCAGCGTCAGTGCCGTGTCCGTCTTCCTTGTCGCCCTTCATGGTTTCGAGAGAACCGAGGCAACCCAGTTCGCCTTCAACAGAAACGCCGACTTTGTGCGCAAAGCCGACAACTTCCTTTGTCACGTTCACGTTGTATTCGAAAGTCGAAATTGTCTTTCCGTCGCTCATGAGGGAGCCGTCCATCATGACAGAAGAGAATCCAAGATCGACTGCGCCCTGGCACACAGCCGGGCTCTGACCATGGTCCTGATGCATACAAACAGGAATATGCGGATAGGATTCAATAGCGGCCTTGATCAGGTGTTCAAGGAATCGTTCTCCTGCGTACTTACGAGCGCCTGCTGAAGCCTGCATGATGACAGGAGCATTGACCTCGTTTGCGGCCTGCATAATGGCCTGAACCTGCTCGAGGTTATTGACGTTAAAGGCGGGAATACCGTAGTTATTTTCTGCTGCGTGGTCAAGAAGTTGACGCAACGACACAAGAGCCATTTTTTTCTCCGAAAGTTAGAAGGGTCCAACAGAACCCTAATCTGGTAATTTTACCTAAAGTAAATCAATGAGGACAATCCTTTTTGTCTTTGGCAGCCGAAGAATTGTCACTTTTCCCTTTAGAGTGAAACCTAAACCACACACTTATTGTCAATCGGCTCAGAGAAAAGATTTGCCTCTGCTCCTCTCGGTTGAAAATAGCTAAATCCCCTGCCCATACGCTCATTCCTGCGGCTCTCTGGAATTGTGAACTCTTTTTCCGGAGTCGGTCGTCTTAAAAGTGGGAACACCAAAAGTAAGCGGTAAATCTTATAATGCTCGCGAGGGGGGGGGTGACTTATGAGCATCATGGACAGCGTTATGCAAAGCACCGTAGGATTTGTTCTTCTTATCTTAATCGGTCTGGTCAGACTCCCGTTGCTTGTCTTGGTTCCGGTCGCAGGCGTCATTCTTGTATGGAAAGCCATCGGAGAGATTTCCAATCCCTTTTTTCGTGACTTACTGCACGGTCTTTTCCTGTGGCTTTTTCTGGTTGTTTTCGTCATCAAAACCACAAATATTAATTGGTTCCGTAAGCACCTCTGGAGGCTTCCTGAATTGAAAGATCCTCAATAAAATGTCAAACGACAAGTTTAGTGACCCGTCGCTGAACTAACCCCATGGGCTGAGACTCTTAGCTTGTAAAAGGGGCTGGAGTGAAAGTTAAAAAAGTCTTCAAGAGAAAGGGAGATTGTAGAGTGTCCACGTTGCGGCTATTTCCCGGAAAAGGCTTTAAAACCCGCTGAATCGTTGAACTACGAAGTCGCTAAAATCTATTCATGCCTTGGCACTCAAGGGATACACAGCGAAGTCGTTTAAAAAATCAAGACGGAATCAGGAAAACGCCTATGCCTAACAAGGTCTCTGTCAGGCATAGGCTAGGTATCATTCAATTGGAAATGTTGTGATTAGAAGCTGTGGCTCACACCCAAACAAACGGTCCAGGAATTAAATGCGGACTTATATTCATCGGTATTAAGAAGCTTATTTGCCTTTCCATAGCCTCCGTACACATAAGTTAGCGTGCGTTTGCTCACAGGGTACTCGTAAGCCGTGCCTGCAGACCAGATATTGTATTTTTTCCCAGAATGGTTAGATTTGCCATGCGCATAGTTGCCTTCAAACTTCCATTCTCCGCCCCAGGCTTTACGACCAACCGCCGCTGTCACTGCGTGCTGAGAGACTCCTTTTCTGCCTTGCATCGCATAATTCCAGCCCGGCAGCATCTGACTATTATGAGCATACTGGTAGCCGGCCCAAAACGTCCAATCTCCAAAACCCTGCTGACCTCCTAGAGTAAAAAGCTGCGTAGACTTGGCGCCAAGGTCTTTGTTATCAAGTAATTCCCATATAACGCTAAAGATCGTTTCATTGTGAGAATAGTCCAAGCCAATACCATAGTAATGAGAATTCTTAGACCACTTCTGATTATCCTCTCCCTCACTGTTCAGGCCTGTCCCGTTTGAATACATCGCTGTAATAGACATCCCGGAAAACTCTGGAGATCGATAAACCACAAGATTGTCCATCCTGTCACTCACAATAAACGCGCTGGCTAAATTTCCATCCGTGTAGTATGAGGTCCATAGTGCTCCGCCGTGAAGGATGGTATACGTTCCGCAGTCTGAAGAAAGACCTCCGGCACGACCAAAAGCTAATTCGCCCCACTTGCCTTTGACCTGAAGCAGTGCCTCTCTACTAAAAGCTTTTCCAGCATAGGCTTCTGATCCGTCATCAGCATTAAACCCTTGTTCGAGAATAAACCCAACGGAATTGCCATTGCCTAAATCCTCAACTCCCCTTAAACCGAAACGGCTGCCTGCGTAAATACCGTTATCCATTTTTACAACGGCAGATTCTCCTTTGTGCTTCGTCACAGTGACAGCCTCGTCAATCACGCCATAAAGAGTAACTTCGGAAGCAGTTGCGTTCAGACAGGCAGCAGATATAAGAGCTGAGAGAAGAAGTTTACATTTCATATAAAATTCCTTGTACCCGGCAGCCTGCACAGGCTGCCGAGAGTAATTATTGAAATTAGTGCGTCGTTATCACAAGTTATTTAACTTGTGTGAACTCGATATTTTTGAGCACGCGAAGGCCATTGTTGATATCCGGGGTGTAGAAACGATCTTTAGAAACAAACGGAACAACTTTGCGATACTGTTTCAGAAGCTGTTCAGTACCTTCACCCATTTGCTTACCTTCCTGTTTTCTCATATCCATGGCCTGAGTATGAAGGACTTCATAGGCGTAGATTTCATAACCTATATCAGCCACCTTGGAAAGCCGATCGGCCGTAAGGTTAACATTGGAGAAAGTTTCTTCAATACCGATTGAAGTCGGAACTCCGTAACCAATGGCGCTATTCGTCAGAGCCATCGCCTCGGCGTAAAGACCAGACATTGACTGAGCAATATTGGCAAATCCGTCTCCTCCGTTATTTTCTTTTGCGACGAGGTAAGTCGGCAGGCCGGTCCTGTGGCCGTCTACAAGCTGAGTCGTACGCCAAGCCGAGGTATGAATAACCTGGCCAATCGCTTTAGTAAGAGATTCCAGCTGGAGCGCAAGCTGAGTATTGTCAAAGTTAGAACAGGAGTTAACAAACACATTCGGCTTACCAGCACGCATTTCATCTAAGACCTCAGCGCTGCTATACCAAAGATCATTCCTTGCGTTGGTATTAACAATCGGATTATCCGTAGTGTGATTAATCGCTGTATTTAAGAGGTCTTTAGCCTGTCGAAGCTCTTCCTGTGCCGCTGCAAGGATATAGCCTGCAGAACGGAAGCTAAGAGGATCTTGCAGATAACGTTTTGAATCTTTTTTCCACAAATATGAACCCTTCAGATTCGCCAAAACAGCTTCAGTCGCTTCGTGCCCTTGGGGCCAGCCTTTTGTATCAACCGTATGCCAAAGGTATGGCGACACATTACCGTTCAGAGCTTCAAGACTGGAAGCAATTACGACAGGACTTAACTTCAGATAATGCTCAGCTTTCTTTACTGCCGCAATTGATTGGGCTTCTGCAACATTACTATTGGAAAGAATGGAAATACCATCCATCCCGAACGGATGATAAGGGGATAATTTAAGTTGCTGACGAACCTGAGCAGCGGGAACTCGTTTCCCCTTATAGCTCACATCCCACTCTCCCATTAAAGCCAAACCAATGTGTGTCACCATGCTCAGATCGTTAGCACCTTCGGATCCTCTGGAGGGGATCAGGGGGCAAACATCATTGTTGATGTACTCCATGTAAGCGTTTGCGGCTGCTTCACTCATTCCGGTAAAGCCTGCTGCCATCTGATTCAAACGGATCACCATCGCCATCTTGGAGATACGATCGTCAAAGAATGGTTCTAAACCGGCCGCCTGAATGCGCATTTGTCTTTCGTTAAACTGAATAGAAGCCGATCGGTTTGGTTCATCTTCTACAGATGATCCGGCAACTTTCTGATCTTTCAACGCGCCATAATTCACAGTCAGCCCGTAAATATCTCGTCCGTCTGTGGCTGCGTCAATCGGTGCTTTATATGAAGCCTTAATGCGTTTCCATCCGTCATCAGAAACCTTGACAGTTTCTCCGGGCTCCGAAATTTTCCATAGCTCATCTACAGAAAGGCTCTTTCCATCTAAGACGTGTGTGGCAGCCGACGCCGAAGCTGTTAATAACAAGCCAACCACAGGCACAACGAATTTACTGATACACATGATTTCTCCTTGGTAAAAATGATCTAGAGTTGTTTACTATCTAAAATTCTGCCATTCAACTTTATGACAGTTACTGCAAAGGTCCTTACTCTGCTTATGTTCTGAGTGACATACTGAACATTCCACCGTATTGCCATAGTGAGCAGATTGATGAGGGTACTTATCTTTTGAGTTCTTTTTGGTCTGTATCTTTTCCATCGGACCGTGGCAAGCAACACAAGCGTCACTCTTTGGCTTCGAGAAATCAGTTTGTGCACCGTGACAAACAGAACACTGCATTTGAGAAGCCATTTTATGCTTCATCGGCATTCCGGCCAGATCTGAGGCAAACGCTCCTTGAATTCCAAGACAAAATAACACCAGACCAAGTATCGTATTTTTTTTCATTTTCTTGCCCATTCCTATTTCTGCGTTCCCACGTTTCTCGTTTCGACTAAAGCTGCTGCGTTCCGTCCGGCCTCCAAACCAAAGACCATACAGTCGACAGAAGAGCATCCGCCAAGACGGTCCATCCCGTGTACACCACCCGTTATTTCTCCGGCTGCATAGAGTCCGGAAATTGGCTTGAGCGTTTCATAAGAAATAACTTCTGCCTTCGGCGTAATAGCCACTCCACCCATGCAGTAGTGAAGTTTCGGAGTCAGTCTCATGGAGTAGAAGGGTGCTTCCAACTTTTGCTTAACATCTAAGGGCTTTTCAAACGGATCTTGTTTTTTCCCAGCCACGATTTCGTTGTATTCTGAAATTTGCTTCTTCAGCGCATCGAGCGGGATATCGTAAGCTTTGGCCAAGTCTTCAGTTGTCGAATGACGAAATACGCAGCCATCCCGATAAGCAGCTTTAAACCCTTCGGCGTGCTCTGTTGTTTTTTCTGAGCAGAACACAATCGGATAGTTAATTTTATCGGCGTCGCTCTGAGTTAGAACTTTCAATTGCGCCTCTGCACGCGTTCTCCTGTCCGCCAACTCATTCATATAACGGTTCCCGGTTTTCGGATTAATCGAGATACCTTCAGCAAAAGCGTAGTCAGCGAAGAAACTGGCTGGTCCGGCTCCTTTCTCATCGGGAGAAGCCCAAGGTCCCAACTGATACATATCCAGCATTGTAGGAAGAGCTCCGGCCTTCAGAAGAGCTCTGAGCATTTCGGCTGTTGCACCCGGCTGAGATGTGCATTCAAGAAGGGCATAAGCCGGCATCGTAGTCTTAACGAACGAATTGTCCTGTCCCCAGCCGCCTGTACAGACAACCACCGCTCCCTTCGTTCCGATCGTCTTTGTTCTTGACGACTTCCCTGTTTGCCAGTCATATCCCTCATTGACACGCACACCTCTGACCTTCCCGTCAGTCACTATAAGTTCAGTAACTTGTGTGCGATTTCTAAATTGAACCCCTCGGCTCTTGAGCCAATTATGAATCGGCACAACAATACCTCCGCCAGAGGCGCTTGCGGGGACTAGCGCTCTGGGAGTACTGTGGCCGCCTAAACGAATCACCTTGTCTTTGAGTTCTACACCGCATTCATCGAGCATCCCGCAAACACTTGCCGCATCCTCGGCAAATTTCCTGGCAAGAGAGGGATGATTAAATCCTCTGCCAGCCTTGTACATATCTCCCACCATCAGCTCGACTGAGTCTGTAATACCAAGGGCTTTTTGCTTCGGGCTCAATGGAAGTGACATCAGACCACCGCACAGGCACGAATTTCCGCCAAAAGCTTCCATTTTTTCAAGAATCAAAATATCTTTAAGACCTGCTTTCAATGCAGCATATGCAGTAGCTAATCCGGCAAATCCGCTTCCTACAATGACAAGGTCGTGACTTTCAGAGTAATTAGTTTCGGCAGCACTAACAGTTCCTGCAAGGGCCGATCCTATGCTTCCAGCAACTATTCCTTGTAAAAGACTGCGGCGTTTTATTGAGATTGATGGTTTCATTTTCTTCCTTAATTTACTATACCGTCCAGACGGTTTATATATTAACTAACTGATTTTATACGAGCTATTAGTGTTTTCTCGCATATTTATTTTTTTGTGTTAGTCTTCTTGGCAGGATGGATCAAAAAATGATTGAACAAGAAAATCAACTGAGAAATAAGAGTCGGCAAAAAGGCAGAAGAAGTTCCGGCGTCGAAACGAAAGAACTGATTTTGGGCGCGACACGAGAAGTTGCCGTCAAATACGGCGTCTCACAGCTCACCATTGATGCCGTAGCTGAAGCCGCAGGCGTAAGTAAGGGTGGCGTTCTTTATCATTTCCCTAGTAAGAAAAGTCTCATCACGGCCCTTATGCAGCAGTATGTGGATCACCTTTCTCAAGAGCTCGAGACTGCACTCTCTCATCAAAAGGGTAAGTCTTATCCCCTTGTTCGGGCCTTCATCGAGTGGTTCCGAAAAAGCAATGGCATTGAGCCTGAAAATCGTACTTGGGGTGCGGCAATTTTTGCTGTTCAGGCTTTTGATCTTTCCCTCATGGAACCTTTACAGTCTTGGTACCGCAGTCTATTTCAGAGAATACGCGACAGCATCGGGGACAAAAATCGAACGGCAGAAGCCGTTCTCGCAGTAGAAGGCTTATTCATGCTGTCTCTTTACAACATTTCATATTTTTCTGACAAAGAACTCGAAAATTTTCTACAATTTTTAGAAAATTCCATAGACAGTTAATCATCATCTACTTCTCAAAAACTGCGGCCACCTGCTGGGCTGGAGTTTTTCTTGTTTCTCACTTTTTAGCTAACTAAAAGCCTCATGAGCCCCGATGGGCTCTTATTTTTGCGCCTATTTTATTATTTGCTTTTACGTATTAACTATACGTATAACAATAGAGGTTTTATCCAGGTACGTACTCATGCACTACAGAATCGGATTCAGCTCTAAGAAAGAAAGCGCCAGTGTTTACATTGAATGCTCGGTAAGAAAACCAGGCGTCAACCACCCGGTACGGGAGATTGTTAAACGTCTTGGAAAGAAAAAAGATCTTCTGGAAAAGGAACCGAACGCACTTGAGAAGGTTCAGTTGGAAGTCGACGAGATGAACCGCGGTGTTCAAGACAGGAAATTTGTCTCGACACCGGCCACTCTGGAGAACTTAAACTCTGAGCTGACTGAGCTGATGCAAAACCAAAGTCTAATGAAAGATGCTCGATTCGATAACCGATGCGCCGGGTATCTTATCCTCAAGAGTATCTACTATGAATTGAATCTGGATTACAAACTGAACTACATTTCTAAGGATGCCGCTTTCAAGTGTGACTTGGCAAAGATAACTAAGGATCTGGTGCTTCTCAGAGTCTTAAACCCTGCCTCTAAGCTGCGTTCCTCCGTTCACGGTCCGGCTGAGTATCTAGGCTTTTCCTCGGACAATGTCAACCACATCTATAAGTCCTTAGATGTTCTATGCAGGAACAAATCTGCAATCGTTGATTACGTTAATAAGCAGTTTGGTAAGCAAGTCCCGACAAGAAATACATCTGTGTGCCTGTACGACATCACGACATACGCATTTGAAAGCACAGACCAGGATGCACTTCGTGACTTTGGATACTCGAAAGATAAGAAGTTCAACGAGGTACAGGTGGTGATGGCTCTTGCCACGGATCAGCAAGGATTACCGCTGGATTACTCTCTGTTCAAAGGAAATCAGGCGGAGGCGGCAACCATGGTGCCCTTCATGTCCGAGCTCAAGAAAAAGTTCAAGGTATCAAACTTTACGGTTGTCGCCGACAGAGGCTTAAACAGCAAAGCCAACATCGACGCACTAGTTAAGCTTGGCAATAACTACGTTCTATCCTCAAAGATCCGAGGCGCCAGTGAAGACATCAAAGCACAGGTACTTGATCCTGAGGGGCGCAAGCCGCTGATCCGTACAGGCAGTGACGGTGAGGTCATTGAAGAAGGCTGGTACAAGGAACTGCATGTTACGGAGCCGATTCTTTATAGATATCCGAATTATGTCTTTGAGCAGAATGATGAGAAAAAGCTGGAGGATTTAGAAAATCAACTCAATCACAAAACAACTAAGTCGGCAAAGAACGTTAAAAGCACGATCAAACGCAGATACATAATCACGTGGACTCCGTCCCGCGCCGCCAAAGATAGAATGGATCGAGACAGGCTAATCAGGGAAGCCAACTTGCTGATAGAGCATCCCTCCAACATAAAAGCCAATTTCAAACGAGGCGGAAGAAGCTTTGTAATTGTGGACATGCAGCAGAAGACGGCCGGACCGGGCAGTAATCTCATTGAAGAGCAGGAACAATTTGACGGGATTCACGTCGTGGAAACTTCCTTGGACTCTCCCGCACAAGAAGTCTTAGCGATTTATGGGAATCTGCGGCGCCTAGAAAACAGCTTTAGAAACCTGAAAAGCTCTCTGCAGGCAAGGTCGGTTTATGTTCGACTGCCGGAACATGTCAGAGGCCACTTCTTAACCTGTTATCTGGCGCTGTGCATCAGTAGATACCTAGAGCATAAATTGAATGACGCCGGCAAGCATAGGACTCCGGATGAAATTGTCCATAGCCTAAATTCAGCCAGCATTGCGTTGATTAATCCAACCCAAAAAGTTGAGTTCTACGGGACAAGCGGATTTAATGAGACAGTTGCGGACATTATGTCCGTAGCCGGGTTAACTGTCCCTGACACATTTGAACAGCCCAGTACCCTCAGGAGAAAGCTGAAAGTCTTTGCTGCTATGAGAGACCTATTTACTTCTACTACGACAAAAAATAAAAAAGAAAAAACCTAGCAACATTGATAATACGGGCTTCAAGGTTTTTTATGACTCTAAAAGTGTAGAAAACAGGTGTTTCCTTTTTACTTGTCATAGGCACCTCGAAGTAGTGAAGTCATTGTAACGGCTGCTGCAGCTTCAAAAAAACTGCTCTAGCCGTGCTAACGAAAGGTTACAGGGAATCGACATCTTTAAAGGTTTGGTTTGCCCTAAATGCCTTTCGAAAGTTTTTTCTTAGCAGAAATCGAAAACGAGAACTTGTCAGCCGGATGATACGACAGTGAGGCCACGATGGTTCTGCCCCATTCATCCAAATATTGCCTAAGTATTCTTAACGAGGGGCTTTTAACCGACAAATTAAAATACTGAGCAACCCTTTCAGGCATTTCCGTTCCACTGAAGGTTTGGCGGACCTCAACACACTCTCTTCCGGTAGTTTGCTCAACTAACGATACGATTAACTCCGAGGGATGATTTTTAATGATATTTAGTACGTTTTTCGCATTAGGAAGAATATAGACAAAGGTAACAACAACCGGTTTGGGGATCTCTGTCTTGTCCTAAAAATAGTTGACTACTTTAAGTACAAGGCAATAGTCGTACATACGGCCTGCCTACATACTTGTTATTGCTGAAATACGGTTGGCAATCATCATTAAGCATCCAAAAGACGCTGGAAAGGTTTCCACGCAGTTGCAAAAAACACCTTGCTTCAGCAGCAGAAAGAAAAGCAGATTGTTAAACTTCCTTGACCTCCGTAAAACCTTCAGGTGCCATAATTGGAAGGGGATAAAAGAAAAACGCGGGCCTACACCTGACACAAAAAAAAGTCTTCGAGAAAAACGTGGTAATCCTATAATGTAAACAGGGGGAACTTGGTATGGATCTCGTTACGTTGCTGTTGGTGGGCATTTTTGGTTCTGCATTTCTTGTTTTTTACAGCTATCTTCTCGGTCTTTTTCTCCTGCCTCTTGTAGTATTGCTTCTATGTGCAGTTCTTATCATATGTTATGAAGGCCTCGGAGCATTGATTGAGGCCAACCCTGCTTGGCTGGAATATTTCGGTTATTTTTTGGGTTACATCATTGCGATTTGGCTTTTCTCAAAAACCAAAATCTATAAACGCATGAATGATTGGTTGATAGAAAAAATAGCGCGAATGTATTGAAGGCAAAGAAGACCTGCTTTCTAGACGTCCATTGTTGGTCCGGGAAGGATCGGTCTTCTGCGTCCCTAATTTACCGTATATGACCATCACTGCAGCGGCATCCGGATTCCGATGACGCTCTTCCTCAAGCTTTCTGTGGTGAAGGCTCTTTCAGTTTCCCGGCGATAGCGCCTTTTCAATGACACCTAAACAAGCCAGCAGTTCACTCTTGCTGTGAACATTAAATTTTTTCGAAAGATTTAATCGATGTCCCTGCACCGTCCGCTCTGAAAGACCTAGCCGTTCCGCAATCTGACGACTAGTGAGCCCTTTGACAACAAGATTCAAAATGTCTTTCTCTCGGACACTGAGCTCATTAAATATCTCAATCAGCTCCCGAGCTGAAAGTCCGGACTCCTTTGCCAGATATTTCCTTGCACACTCGTCTAGAACAGCTTCAAGTTTTTCAGAGGTCACCGGCTTCGTTAAAAAATCAAATGCGCCTCGCTTCAATGTTCGTACCGCCGTATCTACGTCGGCATGTCCTGTGATAATCACAATTTGAAGCTTACAGGCTTCCTCAATCAGCTTCTGCTGAAGAGTAAGCCCCGACATCCCCGGCATACGAATATCCAATAAAACGACACCGGCAATATCGCGGTTGTCCTTCTCTAAAAACTCAGCGGCGCTCGAGTACCCGACCGACTTCCATCCTAAACAAGTCAGAAGAAACTGCAGCCCCGTGAGAACGCCGGGATCATCGTCAACAATTCGTACCAGGAAACGAGATTTAATCTTGTCTTCCGTTGCCATCGCTTTCCTCTTTCCATAAGCCAAAGCAAACTTTGACAGTCAAACCGCCATTGTCATTCGCTCGAAAATCAATCGTGCCGTTCATTGCTTCAAGAATTGAATGAACCACTTTCAGTCCCAATCCCAGACCTTCGCGCTTATCACTCTTTAAGACATTAAGAGATAAATTTTTCACGTCTTGTTCAGACATCTTTCGACCTTCATTTGAGACTGTCAGGCAGGCAGTCTCTCCGGAGGTTTTCAGCTGAATGTCCGTAGCCCCTTGAACCGCAGAACACTCTTCGAGCGCGTTCTTCAATAAGTTCCAGACAAGAATCTCAATTTCAACCGCATCAGCCTCGATAAATACGCTCTCTTCAATGTCAGGAGTATGGAGAGTCGCCTCAGGGAATTTAACTGCCAATGTTTGGCAGATTTCATGAAGGATCGAGGAAATATCCACTTTTGAATCCCGCGATGCCGTCTGTTTGGAGTACTCGCGAACCTTATTAACAATTGACGAGGCTCTGTCTAACTCCTTGTCCATATTACTGACACTGTAAAGAAGCACCGAATCGCTGATAGCGGTTTTGCTCCTAAGCAGCGCTTTTAATCCGTCCACAAAATACTTGCAGGCAGCAAGCGGCTGATTCATTTCGTGAGCAAACATCGACGAAAGCTGAGCGACCAGATTCAACTTCTGCTCTGTTTCCATCTTGGCGGTCAGCTCCTGTGCGCGTTTTTCTACCTCTCGTCTCGTCCTTTCCGCCGCTAAAAGCCGCTTCGTTGCGCGGTCGATAAGCTTTTGAGCGCGCCAGCTGTGGACAATCAATCCTAAAACGCCAAGAATAATGATGGCAAAGATCGGCCAAAACTCTTTCAGAACGCGCTTTGCCGACCATTGATTCAGATATTCATAGGGCCCGACGCGAAGAGATTTGTACAGTTCGTCCACCGGTTTAAAGTCTGTCGCTATTGACCAATGCTGACCGGTCGGCCCCGGTTTCATGGAAAGTAATGCAACTGCGACCTGGCGGGCCAATTCAGACTTAACGCTGAATGTCGCAGCGAAAGTGTTGTTGGGATATGCGCTCGTAGAGTGCAGACAAGCAATCTTTCCAGGTCTGGGCGCTACAACTTTGATTTTGTCGAACACTGCAATGTTTTGGTACTCGTGTTCTTCAAGCCAGCAGGCCCTGATGAAGGCAACTTCCGCCCGGCCCGAAATAACTTCGTCCAGCAGTTTATGCGCTGACTCTCCGACAAAATGCGTCGACGAAAAAAAATTCTTCGGGTCGTAGCCGTGTTTCACCAACTCCGCTATGCCAATCCGATACCCGTGAAAGGCCGATTCATAATTGGCCGCGAAGGTTTTGCCGCGCATATCTTCCAGAGTCTTAATATCGGTTCTGTCCCTTCTCGTGATGAATGCGCCTGCTGTCCCGAAGTTAGGCTCCGGCTTCTCGTTTGTGACCACCGTCGCAATGTCACGGGCACCAAACCTCAGCATTCGATAGAAAAATCCGGAACTTGCGTAGAAGAAATCGATCTTCCCCTCTTTAACCGCATTCTCCAGATCGGCGGAGCTGTAGACCTTCGCAATAACTTTCCTCGGCGCGAAGACTTTTTGAAGATGCTTCAGACTCGGAGAAAAGTCCATATCGTTGCTAAGGGGCGCGGAGAAATGTATCAGACCAATAGTGATCGGCTTCTCAGAAGACTCGGAGAAGCCGACGATGGGAATCAAGAGTAGGAGGATAAGAATTTTCCGCAGCATCTTCACTTTAGTTTAACCGCCGTGACAAGAAGAGCACTTCTTCAGCTGGTAATTATGATGGCATGCGTAACAAGGCTCAAGAGATGCCGATTCATCTTTGTAGCCGGGCTTTGGAGGCATTGAGTGCTGCGCATGACAATCAATACACTCTGTCGCGTTCTTGTCCGGACCTCCTGCATGAGGAATCCACACATGGGGATTGACGGGACCGCTGTCAGAGTTGGCTTGAACGTTTTTCTTGATCAGGTCATCGAACGTCGGACCATGGCAAGCCAAGCACTGCTCTTTTTTCATCATCTCTTCTGCCGCTTGAGCTGAAAAAACTGAGCAGGCAAGAAGAATCATAACTGCAAAATATTTCATGGCTGTTTCATTTGCACCCGGCAGCGCTGCCGCCGGGCTATTTGATTTCTAAAGATGTTTAATTTCCGGCTGCGTGTTCACCGGCCCAGCGGCCCGGCATGATGGCACGAGGCATGCCGTTACCTACATAAAGACCACCGGCGCTTTCGCCTGCCGCATAAAGGCCTTTGATCGGTTTCATATCCTGACCAAGAACCTGGGCATTATCATTGATCGCAAGACCGCCCGTAAGGTTATGCACGCAGAGTACGAGACGTACCGCATGGAAGGGACCGGTTTCGATCTTCTTCGTCAGGCTTTCTGCGGGCTTGTCGAAATCATCATCTTTCTTTGCATCAACGAACGTGTTGTAGCGAGCAACTGTCTTTTCAAGGTTGGGCTGATTGGTCAGTTTCGCAAGCTCGGCAAGACTATTCGCTGTAAACGCATAGTTCTCTTCACATGTCGGAGCCTTGGTATCCCAGTGATATTTCTTGGCAGTGGCATCGTCAAAGACTGTCCAGAGGAATTGATCAGGCTGAGCCAGAGCGACATCGTAGAAAGAGTAGCCGCCGAGATTTGCCTTATCGACTTCCTTCACAAAACGGTCGCCGCTCTTGTTGGTGAAAATAACTTCTGCCCAGCGCGGACCTGAGATGCCAAGGCCCGGAGCGCCGTATTTGCTGCCTTTCGGAAAACCGTAGTGAGCCGTACCAAATTTTCTTCTCAAATGCGGAGTGTCTTCACAGCGATCGCCAACAAGCATACCGCCGGCGCGTACACCTGCAAGAATGGCACTGCCGTCCGGTGCAACAAACGGATAACCGGTGGAAATCATATTTTCTGTGAATCTCGGATCCGTCAAACGACGGAGTTCAGGATTGGCCTTCCAAGAACCGCCTGCAAGAACAACTCCTTTGGAAGCCTTGATATTCATGATTCCGCCGTCAGGATTCTGAACTTTAGCTCCGATTACCGCGCCTTCAGGAGACACATACACGTCAAGAAGCTTGTGCTCCAACAGAATCTGGCCGCCTTTTCCTGTGAAATATTGGTAGAACGGCATCATGATGCCGCGACCGGTCATGAAACCGCCGCTCGGCTGAGGCTTTCT
>ERZ778516.889-NODE-889-length-24198-cov-8.578636_pt1 | contig 24198 bp, 22 predicted proteins | sample MGYA00510342_ERZ778516 | MGnify/ENA primary metagenome ERZ778516 (study PRJEB29527, sample SAMN07138961) | mouse gut metagenome | material: feces | host: mouse | place: China:Nanjing | collected 2016-01-25 ... | reverse complement strand
GGATTTCATTTTCACGCGGATACATGCTGTATGCTGGGGTTGCATCCATTGTTTGATCACGACCATGCTTTTAGCACGATTGCATATAAAGAACCAGATATCGAATACACACCAATGCCGGGAGTCTCTATGAGAGACGCGGCGATTACTGCGGCAAAGCACATAACGATACAATTAAAAAGAGAACTAACAGAAAATGACTTTTTAGAGAAACAGCATTTCAAACTATTTATGGAGAGATTAAAGGAATTAACATGATGAAATGTTCAGATTTAATAAAAATCCTAAACAGGCAGGCAGATGAATCCTACGCATGTGACTGGGATAACGTGGGGCTTCTTGCGGGGAGTTTGGAAAAGGACATCCAAAAAGTGTATATTGCACTGGATGCGTCAGACGAGGCAGTAGAAGCTGCTGTGGCGAAGGGGGCGGATCTGCTTTTGACGCATCATCCGCTGATTTTTAAAGGGATCAAGCGGATCACGCAGGAAGATATGGTCGGACGCAGGCTGATGGCGATGATCCGGGCGGATCTTTGCTATTATGCGATGCATACGAATTTTGACGTGATGGGTATGGCGCAGCTTGCGCAGCAAAGGCTGGGGCTTTGTAATGCGGTGCCTTTAGAAGTAACCTGTGTGGAGGACGGCGTGCCGCAGGGAATCGGCAGGGTTGGGGAACTTGCTCATAAGATGACCGTGTCCGAGTGCTGCTCGTTTGTAAAATCTGCATTTGATTTGCAGTATGTAAAGGTGTTTGGCGAGCTTACAAAGACGGTCAGGCGCGCGGCGGTCTGTCCGGGAGCCGGGAAAAGCGAGGTGTGCCTGGCGTTAAAGGCGGGAGCGGATGTCTATATTACCGGGGATATAGACCATCATACCGGGATTGATGCGGCGGCGTGCGGGATGGCAGTGCTTGACGCGGGGCATTATGGGATCGAGCATATATTTATTGCTTATATGGCGGAGTATTTGCACAAAAATGCGCCGGAACTTACCGTCGTGATGCAGGAACGCGTGGAACCGTTTCAGATTGTATAAAAGCGGTTGGTGAAAAAAGAAAATCATTACATGGAAAGTATTAAGAGGAATGTGCTATGGATGGTCGGGTGTGCAGAGTGATATATGACAGTCAAGAAAAAGAATATGCGTATGGTACAAAGTTTTTAGATATTGCGCGGGAATATCATGATCAGTACCGCGATGATATTATACTGGCTGTATTTAATAATAAGCTGTGGGAATTAAACCGAACGATTGAGATGGATGGAGAGCTGTCGTTTTTAACGGCGGCAGATACAAAAGGGAGAAAAGCGTACCGCAGAAGCATGGTTATGCTGCTGGAAAAGGCGATTTATAATCTGTACGGGACTAGCGTTAAGCTGCGCGTGATGCATACGCTCGGGCAGGGGCAGTATTGTGAGCTGGAGGGCAGTGCGGTATGCCAGGAGCTGTTGGATAAGATTGGCGCGCAGATGCAGAAACTTGTGGAGGCGGATATTGAGATCCGCAAAAATACGATCCATACAGACCTTGCGATTGCCAGATTTATGGAATGCGGGATGGAGGATAAGGCAAAGCTGTTCCAGTTCCGCAGGAGCTCGCATGTGAATATTTATGATATGGACGGATTTCAGGATTATTTTTACGGGTATATGGTGCCGTCTACCGGATATTTGAAATATTTTGACCTGCTTTTGTATGAGGATGGCTTTGTGCTGGTGTTTCCTTATGAAGATACGAAAAAGACGGCGGTGTTTGAGACGTCTAAGAAGTTGTACCATACACTGATGGAGGCTGCGGCATGGGCAAAGCAGATGCAGATCCGTACCGTCGGGGAGCTGAATGAACAGATTGTCAAGGGGAAAGTGCAGGATATTATTCTGCTCCAGGAAGCGGAGATGGAAAAGCGGATCAGCAAAATCGCAGAACAGATTGCCGCGGAGAAAAATAAAAAGTTTATCCTGATCGCAGGCCCTTCGTCTTCGGGAAAGACGACGTTTTCCCACAGGATGTCGATCCAGCTTCGGGCGCATGGACTGGTGCCGCATCCGATTGGCATGGACAATTTTTACGTAGATCGCGAGAAAACGCCGCTGGATGAAAACGGGCAGTATGATTTCGAATGTTTAGAAGCGATCGATATGCAGCTTTTTGATACGACGATGGAAAAGCTGTTGAACGGAGAGCGCACAGAACTGCCGCATTTTAATTTTAAGACGGGAAAGCGGGAGTTTAAAGGAGAATTTTTACAGCTTGGCCAGGAGGATGTGCTTGTGATCGAAGGAATCCACGGCTTAAACGACAAGCTGCTGTCTGCGCTGCCAAAGGAGACGAAGTTTAAAATCTATATCAGCGCGCTGACCCAGATCAATATTGATGAGCATAACCCGATCCCGACGACAGACGGGCGCCTGATCCGGCGGATTGTACGTGACGCATTTATGCGCGGCACTTCGGCGGAGCATACGATTGAGATGTGGCAGTCCGTTCGCAGAGGGGAAGAGCGGAATATTTTCCCATTCCAGGAGCAGGCGGATGTAATGTTTAATTCTGCATTAATTTATGAGCTTCCGGTCTTAAAAATGTACGCGGAGCCGATGCTGTTTGCCATTCCGACAGACAGCCCGCAGCATATGCAGGCAAAGCGCCTGCTGAAATTTTTGGACTATTTTTTGCAGGTACCTAGCGAAGAGGTTGGCAGAAATTCGATTTTGCGTGAGTTTATCGGCGGAAGCTGCTTTCATGTATAAATAGAAGAAAAAATACTTTACATTTTTGGGAAGATGTGTTTGAATAAATAAGGAACAGCAAGCAGGATAAATGATCGCGGCTGCAAGTGCAGAAATGCCGCAGGTGAGGAAAGTCCGGGCTTCACAGGGCAGGATGCCGGATAACGTCCGGTGGAGGCGACTCCCAGGAAAGTGCAACAGAAATATACCGCCGGAGCCGGGATACCGGAGCCGGTAAGGGTGGAAGGGCAGTGTAAGAGACTACCGCCTTCCTGGTAACAGGGAGGGCACATGTAAACCCCATCCGAAGCAAGACCGAGCAGAAGCAGTGACGTTGCCCGCCAGCTTCAGGTAGGTCGCTTGAGGCGGCTGGTAACAGCCGTCCTAGATAGATGATCATTCGAGACATAACCCGGCTTATCGTCCTGCTTGCGGTTTGCATTGAAAAGGCTGTTTTAACAGCCTTTTTGTGTATGAATAAAATATAAAGATTCTCAATTTTTTCTGAAAACCATAGTTATCTCTTGACAGAAAAATGTTTCGCATATACCATAGAAGTATAAAAGACCGCGCTGTAAGCATGGCAGCGGGATAGGAGAGTGAATATATGAATGGGTTTCGGGAGCGTATGGCAAGATTTATGTACGGTAGGTACGGCAATGACCAGCTTTCAAAGGTGTATCTTGGACTGGCACTGGCATTTCTTGTGCTGAATTTAATTACAGGGAAGATGCTGTTTTATGTTGCTGGCATTGCGCTTATGGGGTACGGAATTTACCGTTCCTTTTCGAAAAATATCGCAAAGATGTCGGCGCAGAACCAGAAATATTTAAACTGGCGTTACCAAAAGCTTGTAAAATATAAGAATGAAAAAAAACATTGGGCACAGCGCAAGGAGTATCGTTTTTATAAATGTCCTGGCTGTAGGCAGAAGGTACGGGTGCCAAGGGGCAGAGGAAAAATCAGGATCACCTGTCCGAAATGCCGCAATGAATTTGTGAAAAAGAGCTGACCGGCTATGTTTGGATATATTAATGTAAATCGGGAAAAACTGAACCTGACCGACCGCCAGATCTATCAGTCGTATTACTGCGGGCTGTGCCAGAAGCTTAAGGAAAGCTTTGGCAGAAAAGGGCAGATGTTATTAAATTATGATATGACTTTTTTGATTGTGCTTTTGACAGGGCTTTACGAGCTGGAGGATGAGACGGAAGAATTTATCTGTGCGGTGCATCCTTCCAAAAAGCAGACGGCGCGCTTTAACGAGGCGACAAAATATGCGGCTGCGATGAACCTTTTGCTTTGTACGAAAAACTTTGAGGACGACTGGCATGATAACCGTTCGTATACAAAAAAAGCGCTGTCGCAGATGTTTAAAAAAGATTATGAGCGGATTGCGGCGCATTACCCAAGGCAGGGGCAGGCGATCCAGCATTATCTGCAAAGGCTGGAGCTGGCGGAAAAAGGAAAAGAGCGCAATGTGGACGCGGTGGCAGGGCTGACCGGGGAGATGCTGGGGGAGATCTTTGCCTGGAAGGAGCATGACATCTGGGCAGAGGAGCTGCGCTGCATGGGCTTTTATATGGGCAAGTTTATTTATTTGATGGATGCTTATGAAGACATCGGAAAAGACAGTAAAAACAACTGCTACAATGTGCTGAACCTGATGCACAAGGAGACCGAACAGGACTTTGAGACGTTTTCCGGGCTGCTTTTGACAAGCATGATGTCCGAATGCGCAAAGTCGTTTGAACGTCTGCCGATTTTGCTCCACGCAGAGATCTGCCGCAATATCCTCTATTCCGGTGTATGGACGAAATACGAATACCTGCGCTTAAAAAAGCAGACAAAGCAGTCCAAAGATGAAAAAAAAGAGAAGAAAGAAAAAGAAAAAAGGGAGAAGAAAGAGAGAGAGAAAAAAGAAAAAGAGAAAAAAATCAGAGAAAAGACTAAGGAAAAAAAAGAAACAAAACAAAAAGGAACAGAACAAAAGATATAAAGCAAAAAGAACGGTGTGGATGGATTCCATAATTTAACAAAGAAGAGAGGAACAGCAGAATATGGGAAATCCATATGACATACTGGGCTTAAGCCCTGGTGCAACAGATGAAGAGATAAAAAAAGCATATCGTGCATTGAGCCGGAAATACCATCCCGATGCAAATGTCAACAATCCGAACAAGGAGCAGGCAGAGGAGCGCTTTAAGGAGATCCAGCAGGCGTATAACCAGATTATGCAGGAAAAGCAGAAGGGCGGAAGCAGTTTTTCCGGCTTTGGCTCGGCAAGGTACGCAGGCTTTGGGAGCAGGCAGCAGGAAGACCCGCAGATGCAGGCGGCAGCGAATTATCTCGCCAACCGCTGCTACCAGGAGGCAATGCATGTGCTAAACAATATTGCCAATCACAGCGCGAGGTGGTATTATTACTGTGCAGTGGCAAACGCGGGGCTGGGCAACAATGTGACGGCACTCGAATTTGCGGAACAGGCAGTTCGTATGGAGCCAAGCAATATCGAATACCGCCAGCTTATGCAGCAGCTTCATTTTGGCGGAACCTGGTACAGCAGCATGGGAGAGAGCTATGGCAGGCCGTATGAGAGCTTTAACCGTTTTTGTATGTCTATGGTGTTTATGAATATGTGCTGTACCTGCTGCTGTGTATAAGCTAAAGGTCTTTGGAGCGGTTCAGCAGGTAAACCGCGCACAGCGATGTTAAAATCTGGCTGGCAAGCATACCGTACAGGTAGGCACGGATGCCGTAAACAGGCACAAAGAGCCAGATAACGGCAATCCGCAGCAGGCAGCCGCTTAAGTTTAATACCAGGGTGGCGGTTGGATGGCCAAGCCCATGCAGGACGCTGTTTAAAGTGGTGGATAAAAACATAAACGGGCAGATAAAGCTCAGGGTGCGGATATAAATGCCTGCAAGCGTGTTTGCAAATAAATACTTCCCGATCATGGAATACGTCAGCAGGAAAAATAAAGTACTGGCAAATCCAAGAACCAGACAGGATTCTATCGTGCGTCGAATCGTACGGTGGATGAGCGCCTGGTTTTTTTGTGCTTTTGCCTGTGAGATGGACGGCAGCAGCATAACGGAGACAGAGTTGGTCAGTACGGACGGAAAGAGGATCATCGGCATTGCCATGCCAGTCAGGATGCCGAAGATGCCAAGGGCGTCTTCATTGGAGTATCCGTAAGCTTTTAAGCAGATCGGGATTAAGATCGCTTCGGTACTGTTGATAAAATTAATAAGCACGCGGTTTGCGGTAAGCGGCACCGAAAAAATAAAAATGTGCCGCAGGCAGGCGGACAGCCGTTCCCTGCATTTTTTTAATGGTACGACTGTCACGGAGAAGAGCACGCCTGCGAATTCTCCGCATACGATGCCCCAGACAGCCATTGCCGCAGAGACGGGACGTCCCTGGCTCTCACAGATGCGGTAGATCAGGTAAACGCACAGCACGCGGCATACCTGCTCTAAGAGCTGCGAGACGGATGGGACGAAGGTCTTTTGCAGCCCATAGTAATAGCCGTTGATACAGGAATGGATCGCGGCAAGCGGCAGGGAGAGCGAGACAATGCGCAAAAGCTCGCCGCAGCGCGGTTCGTCTAACACATTCACAGCGACAAGGTCTGCGCCCGCATAGATAGAAAGCGTACAAAATACAGACAGACTGACAGATAACACAAGTCCTGCATACAGACATGTCTGCGGGCAGCGCCCGGCGCCTACCGCCTCAGCCGTATATTTGGAGACCGCGGTCTGGACGCCTGCGCCGCAGAAAGCGACACCGAGCGCAAATACAGGGAAGATGAGCTGGTAAATTCCCATTCCCTGTGCACCAACTGTATGGGAGAGGAATATTCTATAGAAGAAGCCTATAATCCGGCTTGCAACGCCGGTGGCGGTAAGCAGCGCCGTACCAAGCAGTACAGGGTGGTTGGCATATTTTTTAATGTTGGATAAGTTTGGCATAAGCAGAATCCTTAGAGGTGTTTTGTCTTATTTCTATATATATGTGCAGGATATAGGATTATGCGTAAGCCGATGCTGCCAGGATTTTTGGATGACAGGAGGAAGTGTTATGATTTATCTGGACCATGCAGCGACTACGCCGATGGCAGAGCAGGTAGCCGCAAGTATGCAGCCTTATTATGCAAAAGACTATGCGAATGCATCTACGATCTATGAATTTGGAGAGCGCAGCAGGCACGCGGTGGAACATGCCAGGCGTGTCATTGCGTATTCGCTTCATGCACATGCAGATGAAATTTATTTTACAGCAGGAGGCAGCGAATCCGACAACTGGGCGCTGAAAGGGACGGCAGAAGCGTATAAGGAGCGGGGCAGGCATATCATCACGACGCAGATCGAGCATCATGCGGTGATCCATACGTGCAGCTATCTGGAGGAACAGGGCTATGCGGTGACGTATCTGCCGGTGGATGCCAGAGGATTTGTAAGCCCGCAGCAGTTGGAAGAGGCGATTCGCCCAGATACGATACTGATTTCCGTGATGTTTGCCAATAACGAAATCGGTACGATCGAGCCAATCGCGCAGATCGGCAGGATTGCAAGGCGGCATCGCGTACTATTTCATACGGATGCGGTGCAGGCGTATGCGCAGGTGCCGATCAATGTGGATTATTACAATATCGATCTGCTGAGTGCGAGCGGACATAAATTTTACGGGCCGAAAGGAACGGGATTTTTATATATCCGTGACGGAGTAAAGACGGCGTCCTTTATCCACGGGGGCGGACAAGAGCGCGGAAAGCGTGCCGGCACAGAAAATGTACCGGGCATCGTAGGAATCGGGACGGCGGCGCAGGTCGCCATGCAGGCAATGCCGGAGCGCATGTACCGTGAGATAAGGATGCGTGACTGGATGATCCGTGAGATCCAAAGCCGGATACCAGGCGCGTGGCTAAACGGCGACCGCAGCACAAGGCTGCCGAACAATGTCAATTTCAGCTTTACACAGGTAGAAGGCGAGACACTTCTTCTGCTGCTGGATGCCAAAGACATCTGCGCGTCTGCGGCTTCTGCCTGTTCGACTGGCTCTGCGGAACCGTCCCACGTGCTGACAGCAATCGGAAGAGACAAAGAGCTGGCGTCTGGTACGCTTCGCATGACTTTGGGAGAGTCCACGACATGGGAAGAGGTGCGTATGGCAGTGGACGCGGTGGAAGAAAACGTCAGGCTGCTGCGGGATGTGGCGCGTATGCAGTAACATGCAAAAACAGGGGTACCCTGCTTGCTTTTTGTGCTTGTGAGTAATACAATAAAAAAAGGAAAATAAAAAAGCGAAGGAAGCGGGGTGCCTTTATCGTATGGGATGGACGAATATAGAAACAGCAGAATGGATTGGAGTGAGCAGATGAAAATATTAATCGCAGAGGATGACGCCAGGTTGCTGAAATCCTTGCTGCATATCTTTACTTTAAATAGGTTCAGCGCGGATGGAGTGACGGACGGAAAAGAAGCTTTGGAATATGCCCTTACGGGAGAATATGACGGGCTTGTTTTCGATATTATGATGCCTGGAATGGATGGGATTGAGGTTTTAAAAGCGCTCAGGAAAGCAAATATTACAACGCCGGCACTGTTTTTGACGGCAAGAACAGAAGTTTCCCAGAGAGTAGAAGGGCTGGACGCCGGGGCGGATGATTATTTGGCAAAGCCGTTTTCAACGGCAGAGCTTTTGGCAAGAGTCCGGGCAATGCTTAGACGGAAAGAAAATTATACACCGGAGCTTTTGACATTTAAAGGACTGACGCTGAATCGGTCTACCTATGAAATTTCGAGTCAGACAAAACGGCAGGCGCTGAGGGGCAAGGAGTACCAGATATTGGAGATGTTGATGGAAAAGCCGGGAATGATTGTTACAGCGGAACAGTTTTTAACACATATCTGGGGGTGGAATACAGAGATTGATACAAGCTCTGTATGGGTGCATATTTCGAATCTGCGAAAAAAGATGGACAAAATTGGAGCGCCTGTCAGCATAAGGTTTGTACGCGGTGCGGGTTATATGCTGGAGGAAGTGCCATGATTTACCATTTGCAAAAGAAAGTGATACGCATATGCGGGGGTTCTGTGATTCTTGTATTTACGGTAATCTTTTTTCTGATCTATAGTTTTAGTACAAGGCAGCTCAACGAAACAATGGATGCGCTGACAGACCGGATATCGGATAATGACGGAAGATTTCCAGAGTGGAGGGACGACAGAGGAAATCCTAGAATCCCAGTAGGTGTACCGGATTTTATGACCATAGAGACGCCGTTTAGTACGCGGTTTTTTACCGTACGGTTTGATGAAAGCGGCGGGGTGGCAGATGTGGATGTCAGTTCGGTTTCTGCGATTACGGAAGAAACGGCGCGGGAATATGCGAAAGAAACCTGTGAAAGCGGCAGGGAACGTGGCTGGATAGGGGATTACCGTTACAAACAGTATCTGACAGAGCATGGAATGACGATTGTTTATAATTTGCGAAAAGGTGCTGATCATTGCCAAGGGCAGGCTGGTAGCCTTTGATGCGCCAGAAAATCTGGAAAAACTCAGACAGTCAGCAAACGGTATTGATTTTACGGTAGAAGCGCTTCCAGAGGAGGCGGAGGAGATTTTGGAAAAACTGGCGCTGTACGAGGGATGCACGCTGGATGAAGAGCAAACGGGGCTTTTAAAGATTCACGTAAAAGCGGATATAGACGATGCCAGAGCTGTATGCCGGCGGTTGTTCTTTGCGTTTGCAGAAAAGCAGAAGGCGATTGTCGAGATGGCGTCAAAGAAAGCAAATCTGGAAGATGTCTTTATTGAATTGACAGAAGCAGATGCTTTAGAGGAAAGCGAGGTGGAAAAAGAATGATTGCAGTATGCAAGCATGAGCTGTCGAGTCATTTTCATTCACTGACAGCCTATATTTTTTCTGCGTTTCTCCTGGCATTTGTAGGCATAGGGGCGATGCTTTATAATATCCAGTCGGCAGTGGCAAATTTTGAGTATGTGCTGAGCTTTGTATGTCTTGGTTTTGTGGTAATTATCCCGATTTTGACGATGAAGGCGGTCGCAGAAGAACGCAGGCAGAAAACAGACCAGCTATTGTATTCTTTGCCCATTACAACTTCGCAGATCATGATTGGGAAATATGTGGCTCTTTTAGTGGTGTACCTTGTGCCGCTTGTGGTCATTTCTTTTTATCCGCTGATTTTTGCCAGGTTTGGAGAAGTTTATCTGCTGACGTCCTACGGCTCCATGTTTGCGTTTTTTATGATGGGAGCGGCGTTTATTGCGATTGGCATGTTTATTTCTTCTTTGACGGATAATCTTGGATTTGCCGCGGGAATTGCAATTCCAGTCATTCTACTAAATTATTACAGTGTGACACTGGCGGAGTATGTGTCGTCCACGGCAATCGGCTCTGCGGCAGCGCTGATTGTGGCGGCGGTTCTTCTTGGAGTTGTCATCCGGTATTTAACCAGAAATGACAAACTGGCTGTTGGAATTGGGGCAGTTCTTTCCATTGCTGTTGCCGGATTATATGTTATGGACAGCGCGGCATTTGAAGGGCTGCTTCCTGATATAATGAAACAGCTCTCCTTGTTTGAGCGTTTTTATAAATTTGTGAACGGTGTATTTGACCTGACCGGAATCGTGTATTATGTGACCGTGACGGTGTTCTTTTTATTTCTGTCAGTGCAGTCCCTTGAGAAACGGAGGTATAACTGATGAAAAAATGGATTCGTAAAGGCGGGCAGAACAAGATTGCATTAAAGGGCGGAGCTTATTCGCTGTTGTTAACAGGGATTGTGCTGGCAATACTGATTGTGGTCAATGTTTTAGCGTCCGTGCTGCCATCTGCATGGACACAGTTGGATATCAGCTCCACAAAGCTGTATTCCATTACAAGCAATACAAAAGTAGTGGTGAATGCACTGGAAAAAGATGTGACAATCTACTGGGTCGTGCAGGCGGACAAAGAAGATGATGTGATTGAGAATTTGCTGGCAAAATATGAAAGCCTTTCAGAGCATATAGAAGTGGTAAAGAAAAATCCAGATGTCTATCCGACATTTACACAGCAGTATACTTCGGAAACGGTTCCGAATAACAGTTTCATTGTAGAATGTGGTGACAGCAGCCGGTATATCAGCTATGAAGATATCTATCTGCAAGAAGCAGATATGACGAGCTATTCCTATACCACTTCTTTTGACGGTGAGGGTGCGATTACTTCGGCGATTGATTACGTAGTCAGAAAAGATCATCCAAAGCTTTATCTTACAGAGGGACACGGCGAGGCGGAGCTTTCTTCTGTATTTGCAGAGCAGATTGAAAAGCAGAATATAGAAACGGTTACATTTACGCTGTTAAATGCAGACGCGGTGCCAAAAGAAGCGGACGTGGTGCTCATTTATGCGCCAACCAGTGATATTTCCAAGCAAGAAAAGGATATGCTTTCGGAATACACCACAAATGGCGGCAAGCTGATGGTGATGGCAGGGCCGGTAGAAGACGGGGCATTGACGAATCTGTACAGCCTGCTTGGGGATTATGGCGTGGAAGCGCAAGAAGGGATTGTGGTGGAAGGCGACAGGAACCATTACGCATTCCAGCAGCCTTATATTCTACTACCGGAAATGGCAGAACATGAGATTACAAACCCGCTAGTTGAAGGCAATTATTATGCGATTATGCCGATTGCCAGAGGGCTGACGGTTGCAGATACGTCGGATTCTGTCACACAGCTTTTGACCACTTCGGAAACGGCTTATAGTAAAGCTGCCGGGTATACGCTTGAAAAATATGAAAAAGAAGAAGGAGATGTGGATGGGCCGTTTGCAACGGTGGTATCGGTTGCTTGCGGCAGCGAAGGACAGATGGTATGGTTTGCGTCTTCTGATTTTCTTGACGACCAGTATAATGCGTATTCATCTGGCGCTAATCTGGATCTGGGCATGAATGCGCTTTCTTTTATGATCGGTGAGCGGGAAGCAGTAGCAATTCGAAGCAAATCTTTAAATTATAGTTACCTGACGATGAATGAGTCCACGGCATCCTTCCTAAAGGTTCTGATGATTGGGATTTTTCCGCTGGCATTCTTAGGATATGGCGTCTATGTAATTGTGAGCAGAAGGAGGCGGCAAAATGAAACGGTCTAAAAGATTATATGCATGGACAGGGGTATTGGTCATTATTTGTGGTGTGACTTTTGGCGTCAGCCGGTATGAGCAGAAAAAGGAGGAAATTAAAAACAGCGATAAAGTTGTCCTGGAGCTGGCAGCGGATGATGTGACGGCGCTGTCATGGGAATATGACCAGACAAATCTGGCGTTCCATAAGGATGAGAGGTGGCTGTATGATGATGATGAGGCTTTCCCGGTCAGTGAAGAAAAAATGGAGGATCTGCTGGGGCTGTTTGCCTCCTTTGGCGTGTCTTTTATCATTGAAAATGTGGAGGATTACAGCCAGTATGGGCTGGACGATCCGACATGCAGCATCCATATCGAAACGGCAGAAGAAAGCTATGAGGTAGAATTGGGCGGCTACAGTACCGTGGATGAGCAGCGGTATATATCCATTGGAGACGGTAATGTATACCTGGTATCCACAGATCCGATGGAAACCTATGAGATTGAGCTAAAAGACCTGATCTTGCATGATGAAACACCTTACATAGATCAGGCGGATAGCATTACATTTGCCGGAAGTGAAAATTATGACATTATCTATCAGGAAGAAAGCAGTGATACTTATTATGAGGAGGATGTTTATTTCGTCAATGATGAGAACGGGCATCTGCCTTTGGATTCGGATACCGTAGAAAACTATCTTTCCACGATCGGCAGCCTGGGGCTGGGCAATTATGTGTCTTACAATGCAACAGAGGAAGAACTTGCCGTCTTAGGGCTGGATGATCCAGAACTGACAACAACCATACAGTATATGGCGCAGGCAGAGGAGGAGCCAAAAACGTTTGTGATACATGTTTCCCGTTCCGCGCAAGATAAACAAAAAGCGGCAGAAGAGGAGTCCATACCTGCCTATGTACGGATCGGTGAGTCTCAGATTATCTATGAGATCACGGAAACGGAGTATGAATCGTTAATGGCAATATCTTACAACGAACTGCGTCATCAGGAGATATTCTGGGCTGATTTTGACAAGGTAACAAAGGCGGATCTTACACTGGAGGGCGAGACATATACGCTGACCTCTGGGAAAGAAGGAGATGAAACCGTATGGTTTTATGGAGAAGAAGAAATTGCTATTGACGATTTTCAGACGGCGCTTGCAGCGCTTACGGCAAAGAGGTTTAAGAACGAGGAAGTTGGTGCGAAAGAAGAACTCAGCATGACGCTTTATTTGAATGATGAAAATTATCCGACAGTACATATCGGCATGTACCGTCGGGATGGAGATACCTGTATGGCTGTAGTCGACGGTGAACCGACAGCGCTTGTGACAAGAAGTAAGGTTGTGGATTTAATGGAAGCAGTAAATGCGATTGTGCTGCGTTAGGAATAACAGTGTTGCAGAAGTAGATTTTTTCTGTTATACTCTATTTACAGGAAAACATAGTATACAAAAGTAAATATCATATTGTTTTTCATGATTGGGAGGTGGTTGTATGCCGAATACGGATTTGGAAATTACACAAAAGGCGATGGAAGATTTTATAAAAATCCAAAGACATATGTTGATCGCCCGGAAAGAAAATGCAACAGAGACATATGGAAGCCTAAAAAAAGAATATTTATACTTAAAAAGCTTTTTGAATGTAGCTGGTGTCAATCTTACAGAAATTGATGAAATTAAAGAATAGAACGCGGTCGCGTGAAACAATTATTAAGGATGCAAAGCCGATTGGTTAAGCATCCTTTTATTATAGTAGTAAATTTTTGACCTTAAAGCCGCATAAGCTGCCATTCACGTAGACAAAGGAACCATTCACGCAGCAAATGTTAGCAATCGTGCTTTTTTTCCGATAAATTAGTTGAAGATTGGAGGTGAAAAAAGAATGGTAATCAATATCAATAATATGCAAAGAACACTGCCGCAGTCCTATTATGTAGATGCAAACAGGATAAGGCAGCACTTACAGCAGGCGGATAAAAGCAGCGCTGCAAATCAGCGGCAGGGTGACAGCGTGGATATTTCCGGGGAAGGCCGCAGGGCTTTAAAGAAAAAAATGTCCGAAACAAGAAGGATGGAACAGACCGGAGATATGGAAAAGCTTTCACCTGTAAGCTCCGGGGCATCCGGCATTATGAATGATTTTGAAAAAATTATGTCGGAGCTTGGTGGCGGTTCTGTGTCTGATGAATTTGTGACAAAGGACTATTCCCAGGCGGAGGTTGATGCGCTGAAAGTGAGGTTTGATAGCAAAGAAGGGGAAAAGACGGACACCTTTGACAGTTATGTAAATAAGATGGCAGGTGCTTATCAACTGTTGAAAGACCGTATTGAGAAAAATGGCAATACACAGGAGCTGGAAATGCTGAATCAAGCCTATGAAACACACAGCAGATTTATGGCGACAAACACGCAGATATGGGGTGAACTGCAAGGATTTCGGGCACAGACCGTATATCATTCCAGTGATGCGCAAAAAGAAACGGCTGATGTAAAGGAACAAGCCTACCATGCGTTTATGAGTGCGGTCAGCGAGGAGAACATAGGGCTGCTGGAACAGGAGAAAGGCAGCCTGAACCACATTAGGTTGGATTTGGGGATTTCTTCTTTTGAAAGAAATGCCTTAAATGGAATCTGGGATTATTATGCAAACTTAAAACATTGATACGAACAGGCAGTTCATTTGACAGAGGCGCATACATATGCGCCTTTGTCTGACTGTCTAAGAGGATGGGAGCTTGTTATGGAGATATATAATGCAGGAAACAGGGTAATGAATACTTATATTTATCGTGCCTTACAAGGCTACATTATGATTGATACAGGATATGAGCATAGTCTGAAAAGGGTGGAGAAACGAGCAAATAAACAAGGGATTTCTTTATCTGAGATTCGATATGTATTTCTCACTCATGCACATGATGACCATGCAGGCTTCCTGAATGAATTGCTGTCGAAATACCCGGATCTGAAAGTGGTAATACATCATCAGGCGATACCTGTGCTGTTGCGGGGCCAAAATTCATTTTCTGGCGGTTGCAGCAGTTTGCTGGCACTTGCCTTTTGCAGGCTTATGGGGCTGATTGGAAAAGGCAAGCATCTTTTTCCTGCGGTTGATAAGCAATACATTGACAGGCTGATTGAAATAACACCACAAAATCAAGCGAATATCGAAAACATTTTGCATGGAAAAATATTGTTTACACCAGGGCATACTGCGGACTCCATATCTTTGAAAACGGGTAATAAAATCTTTTGTGGTGACGCTGCAATGAATGGGATACCAAGCCTTAAAAGGGTCACGATATGGATAGAAAATAAAAAGGCGTTTCAAAATTCATGGAAGCTGTTGATGGATGAAAAAGCGGATTGGATATTTCCTGCACATGGGAAACCTTTTAGGAGAGAGGAGTTACAAAAGTATATCACTTGTATTTCAAAGATAAGGCTTTGCAGATTAAAAGGATGATCTGATTTTGAAGCCGTTTGTCTGGATTTTATGTCTAACAATATAGCAGCGCTTTAGTCTGTTTGAAACATTAAAAGATCCTATTTATATAATGAAGGGATCTTTTTTTGCTGTACAGATGGAGAAGTTGTGCGCTCACGAAAGAATCCAGAGAGAATGAAACAGGTTTTGAAACTGCTGCCGCTGCTGATCCGATAAAGTATACTTTTTCGGATTTTTAAAATATTTCAAAATCTTGTTACAGTATACCATAAAATACTAGATTTTCAAGTGTAAGTTGTTTAAAACGTAAAAAATGCATAAGGAAAACTTCCGCACGAAAAAGTATACTTTTTAGAGGTGGATCATGCAATGTTTGAAAGAAAGTGCCAGGTATCTGTTTAGGATTGCGCTGTTTGCAGCGCTTACGGGTATTATGGCGGTTGCTCTGGGCTGGTTTTTCCAGCCTGTGTGGAAATTTTGGAATAATTACAACACGATGCACGGGTTTTATGAGGAGCCGGAAAATACGATTGAGACGATATTTTTAGGGGCAAGCATTACGGCATGTGGGTTTTCCGTGACAGAGCTTTATGAATCCTATGGGATATGCGCCTATAACCTGGGGACGGAACAGCAGCCGGTGCTGGCGTCTTATTACTGGCTGGAGGAAGCGTACCAGCGGCATTCAGATACGTTAAGGACGGTTGTGCTGGATTGTTCGATGCTGCGCCGTTCGCCGGATCTGTCGTTTTACAGGAAAGCGCTCGACGGGATGCATTTTTCTGATGTGAAATGCAGGGCGGTAAAGGACTACACAGATATTTTTGAAGAAGATTTCCTTTCGTGCCTGGTACCGCTGTTTTCCTATCATGACAGGTGGTCGGCGCTGGAGCGGTCGGATTTTGAAAAAATAGGGTATCAAGCGGATACCAGTGTGCGCGGATATCATTTTCTGACGGCAAGGTATATGGACGCGGGGAATTATGATACGCTGGCGGTGCCTGCATACCTGGCGGACGGCACTGCAGAGCCGTCGCAGTTCCATAAGGAATCACTTTGGTATTTAAAAAAGATGATAGATTTTTGCAGCGAAAAGGGGATACGGCTTGTATTAATGAAGACGCCTGTGATTAGCAGTTGGTCGTCTTGTGAACATCGTGCGGCGGAAATGATTGCGCAGCAGTACGGGCTTTCCTTTTTTGATTTTAACTTTGAGCCTTATATCACCCAGATGGGGTATCATCATGCACTGGACAGCGCGGATGGCGGGCATATGAATTATTATGGCGCGACAAAGCTGACTGCGTGGTTTGGGGAATATTTAAGCCGGGAATGCGGAGCTTTGGACAGGAGAGAGGATGCTTCCTACGCGTTTATGGAAGAAGAACTGGGGCGCTACCAGGGAGGGGTAAAGTGGGCGGTACAGATGAAAGCAGAGACCGATCCGCTGGAGTATCTTACAGCGGCATCTGGCAGCGGCAGGACGGTGCTGGTTGCGGTAAAGGAAGACGCGGCACAGTCCCTTACTCCGAAGCAGCGTACAGGCTTTGCAGGAATCGGACTGGAAAAGCTGTCTGGCATTGCGTATGGAGATGCTTATCTGGCAGTAATAGAAGACGGGAGGGTCACATGGGAGCAATGCAGCGCTGTAGAAAAGAAAGAAGAACCTGCTGCTGAGGGAAACAGCCTGGAGGGGCTGGAGTTTCCATTCCCGGAAGAAGGCGAAAACGATTCAGAATCAGAAACAAAAAAAGAAGAAGGGATACTTTCGTATCAGGGGCATTCCGGCAGTACGGATTATGCGCTCAAAAGCGGCGGGCAGCCGGAAAGCAGCATCGCGTCGTGCGTCATTGACGGGGCAGAGTATGCGCCGAACCAGCGGGGGCTGAATATTGTCGTGTATGACAATGAAGAGCATCAGGTGATTGACGCTGCGTGCTTTGACACATGTGCGGCAAGCCAGAGGGCAGGGGAGATCCAGACGGAGCTTGACGAAGCGCTAAATGCCGGGGTGGATGCCGCAGAGCTTGCCGGCAGCCAGAAGAAGCTTTACCTTTACAACCGCAGGTGTGAGCGCGCAAGGGAAGCGGCGCTGCTTGGGCAGAAAACAGGGGCGGACGGGCTTTGGCAGTTCCTTATGACGTATTGGGACAATGAGGATGATGTGCTGTTTTTATCTGTCTCGGGCGATGCCGCCGGAGCATTGGATGCCCGTGCAAGGAAAGCGTTTCAAAAAATCGGGCTTTTAAAATTCTCTTTGCTGGAAGAAGGAGATTCTTATCTGGCGGTTGTGGATGCCGGAAAGACTCTGCTTGAAAAAAGGCGGCAGAATCATATAGCGGCAAAGGTGCAGGGAGCAGGATACCGCCTGGTCAGCGGCGGGCGGGATACAGGAGTTATGGCATCGGCTGTTATTGACGGCGTGGAGTACGCGCTGGGAGACAGCGGGGTGAATGTCATTGTTTTTGATAAGGTGCTTGGAATGGTCGTAAACCGTGCGTCCTTTGACACGGGTACGGTACCGGTGCGCCTGCCGGATTAGGAAAGGGGAAATATGGGATGGTTTATACGGATTATTTGTTTTTTCCTTTCTTTTTGGCAGCCGTGCTGTTGTATTTTGGGCTTCCGCTTAAGGTAAGGTGGATCGGGCTGCTGGCGGCCAGTATGTTTTTTTTCTTTACCTGGGGCGTTGAGCTGCTGCCGTTTGCAGTGGGCGCGGTAGTTGTTGCCTGGGCAGCGTCATGCCTGATGAAACGGGAGTATTTAAAACAGGATGAAAGGATTCTGCGGGAAAAAGCGTGGGATGCTGCAAAAAAAGCCGCTTTCCGCAGGAAAGTGAAACAGCGGTGCAGGTATCTTTTATGGGCGGCAGTTACGCTGATCGTGGGGATGCTTGTTTACATAAAAGCGCAGCATATGCTCGCCGGCGTGCCGGTTTTGACGTCTGCCGTTTGGTTTTTCTCAAAAGTGTACCAGCATATCGGCAGGTTTTTTATGCTCCACATGCCAGTCTTAGGGATATTCGTAAAGGATACCGGGGTGATGGAGACGTTTACAGAGTTTTCTTTTTTTGTGCCGCTTGGGATCTCTTATTATACGATGTCGCTTGTCGGGTATCTGGCAGATGTATACTGGAGGAAGGAGGAGGCAGAAAAAAATATATTGCTTCTGCTGCTGTATGCGTTGTATTTTCCAAAGATACTTGCAGGGCCGATTGTGAAGTACCGAGACTGCGCGCCTATGCTGCGCGAGGGGCATCCGTTTGCATACCAAAGAATGTGCGAGGGATTGCAGCGGATGCTGTGGGGGTATGTAAAGAAAATGGTAATTGCAGACCGTCTGAACTTGTTTGTGTCCCCGGTTTTTGCGGCATATGAGGATTACCACGGGGCTGTGCTTTTGGTTGCTGCTGTAGGCAGTGTGTTTTATACGTTTTGTGATTTTTCGGGATGCATGGATATCGCACTTGGGGCGTCGCAGGTATTCGGGGTGGAGCTTACGGAAAATTTTAAGAGGCCGTTTTTTTCTGTAAGTGTGGCGGAATATTGGAGGAGGTGGCATATGACGCTGGGGATCTGGTTTAAAGATTATGTATATATGCCGCTTGCCGTTTCTCCGCGTCTGATACGGCTTTCCGGGAAGCTGCGGGACAGGTTTGGAAAACGCGCCGGCAAGAACTGCATGACGGTAGTTCCGCTGTGTGTGGTCTGGCTTCTTACGGGGCTGTGGCATTCAACCGGGTGGAATTACATTGTATGGGGGAGTTATTGGGGGAGCTTGATTATCCTGTCTACGATTTTCGAACCGGAAATTACCAGGCTGTCCGGTTTGTTCCATATCCCGGTACATAGCAGAGGGTTTCAGGCTGTCCGTATGCTGCGTTTGTTTATGCTTGTCATTGTCAGCAGGATCCTGACAGAACCTGGAAGCCTTGCGGCGTCTGCGGAGATTTTGAAAAAAATAGTATTTCAGTTTTATCCGTGGGAGCTGTTTGACGGGACGCTGTACACATTGGGGCTGGACAGGCCGGGGCTGCACCTTGCGGCCATATCGGTCTGTATGCTTGGGATCATTGGATGGAAACAGGAGAAGGGCATAGTATTTCGGGATAAAATTGCAGGGCTGCCAATCGTGCTGCGGTGGAGCGTTTTGCTTGCCGGGATAGCGGCAGTGCTTGTGTTTGGCATATATGGGACTGGTTATGATGCAGGCTCGTTTTTATATATGAACTATTAGAAAGGAACAGGTGATATTACGATGGAAGAAAAGGTTTTGGAAGTATTGGCGCAGGAGTATCCGCAAATTGATTTTTCAGCTTCACAGGCATTGGTGGATGATGGTATTTTGGATTCACTTACGATTACCGGGATGATCGCGGCGCTGTCAATGGAATTTGGCATTGTCATTCCGTATGAAGAAATTATTGAGGAAAATTTTAATTCTGTGAAGGCGCTTGCACAGATGGTAGAAAGACTGCGGGGATAAAGGAGGAAGGAAATGGAACATTTATTAAACCGTCTGATTCGTCTTGCCGCAGAAAAGCCGGACAAGCAGGCGGTTATTTTTAAAAAGGAAAAGCTGACCTACAGGGGGCTTTATTTAAAGATTTCTGGAATGGCGGCGCTTCTTAAGCAGCATGGGGTCACACATGGCGACAGAGTGTGTTTTGCGGCAGTGTCAATGCCGCAGATGGTAGCCGCGTATATGGCGGTTCAGTCGTGCGGGGCGGCAGCGGTATTTCTGGATAAAAACAGTGCGCCGTTGCAGATGGCGGATATCTGCAAAAGGGCAGGCGCGCGGCTGTTGCTGACAGATAAGCCGCTTGGAGGACAAAAAATATGCTGCCCGGTACTGTCATTGAGACAGTTGTACGAGCAGGCGGATTTGCAGGGGAACGAAGCGGCATGTACAAAAATAGACCCAGCAGCCGACGATATTGCGGAGATTTTGTTTACGACGGGCACAACGGGTATGCCAAAAGGGGTAATTTTAACCTATGTATCTGTTTACCATATTTTGTCCAATACAATCAAAGGGATTGGGATCAGGGAAGACGACTGCCTGCTGCTTCCGCTTCCGCTGCACCATTCCTTTGCACTGCGGGTGCTGCGTGCCGTCCTGTACCAGGGCGGCACGGTTGTTTTACAAAATGGCTTTACGTTTGCAAAAGAAGCGGAAAAGAATGTGGAAGCGTTTGGATGCAATGCGCTTGCAGCAGTTCCGGCTTCCTTTGAGGTAATGAAATCGCAGATGCAGGAGGCGTTTGCGCGGGTGCTTGGAAAGATGCGCTATATAGAATTTGGCGCCGGATCTTTGAGCATCCGCCAGAGACGGGAAATTACAGCGCTGCTGCAGGATGTGCAGATCTACAATACATGGGGCAGCTCAGAGACAGGCGGCGCGATTTTCTGCAATGTATCAGAAGCGGTACATGATAAGACAAAGGCAGGTACGCTTGGGAAAACACTGCCTGGCGTACGGGCAAGGGTTGTAGATACAGAAGGAAACGAAATAGAAAGCGACGCCAGCCACCCTGGCAGGCTGGCACTGAAAGGGGATATGCTTATGGCTGGTTATTGGAGCCAGCCAGAGCTTACGAAGCAAATGTTAAAAGACGGCTGGCTGATAACGGGGGATATGGTGTATCAGGATGCGGACGGCTTTCTTTTTATGCTTGGGCGTGCGGATGATATCATTAATACAGGCGGGGAAAAGGTTTCTCCGATTGAAGTGGAAGAAATGGCGGGGCAGTATGAATGGATTCGGGAATGTGCCTGCATTGGTACAGACGACCCGGACGGAGTGCTTGGGCAGGTGCCGGTGCTTTTTGTATCTGTAAAAAGCGGTTATCAGGAAGACGGGCTTTTGAAATTCCTTTCAGAAAACATGGAACGGTATAAAATACCAAAAAAGATTGTGTCCATCCAGGAGATCCCACGCAACCATATGTATAAGCCGGATCGACAAAAACTGCTTTGGATGTGGGAGAACAGGGAAGCGATGGATTTTATGAACCCGGTGATGCAGGCACTTTTGGCAAGAAGAAGCATTCGCTCCTATACAGACCAGAAAATCCCGCGGCAAATACTTGACATGATTCTGAAAGCAGGATATCATGCCCCAAGCGGCCACAATATGCAAAGTTGGAGGTTTACCGTGCTCACCCGCCAGAGCGATCTTCTGCTTTTAAAAGAAAAAGCAGAAGAAGCAGCGAGGAAAAACAGCGTTTATTTTTATGGATGGGGGAATCCGAGTGCTATGGTTTTGGTTTCCAATGATAAAAGAAATCCAGATGGGTGCCAGGATGCGTCCTGTGCAGCGCAGAATATCATGCTTGCGGCATATTCCTACGGCATTGGATCCGTGTGGCTTAACCCATTTATGACGCTTCGCAGCGCAGAACCGGTGAAAAGCGTCCTGGACGCTTTTGGGATACCTGAAAACCATATCGTATGGGCGGCGGTTGCGCTGGGATATCCGGTGTCTGAAGGTGCGGCTTTAAAAAAGAAAGAAGACGTAGTTAGATATGTCTGATAAGAAAACAAATCATATCAGGTTCGTTTCAGTAACACAAACACAATGCAACAAAACAGTTCAAACTTGTTCGCTATAGTAGTAGGCTTTGGCAAGAATATCTGTTATAATATATATGATGGCTATGCCTGGAAGAATTATGGATATAAGGGTGCGCCGGACTGGATTGTTGATTCAAAATATTCTTTTTTTGAAAAAGTAAAAGCTGGAATATACGGGGATTTTGAAATTGATTTTTCTGGAATCTATTTGGAAACAGGAGTGTGAGTACCAGATGAAAGAAAGTAAGAAAAAGCTTCCGATTGGGATTGAAGACTTTAAAAAAATTCGGACAGAAGGATTTTACTATGTCGACAAAACAGCATTTATTCTGGAGCTGCTTGAAAACTGGGGTGAAGTGAACCTTTTTACACGTCCGAGAAGATTTGGAAAATCCCTGAATATGAGTATGTTAAAATACTTTTTTGAATGGAATACAGATAAATCTGTTTTTGATGGGCTGAAGGTTTCAAAGGAAACATCTCTTAGCGAGGCATATATGGGAAAGTTTCCTGTTATTTCTGTTTCATTAAAGGGGATTGATGCGGGTTCTTATGAAACGGCTCGTGCGATGGCAGTAAGCATGATTAATGAAGAAGCCAGCAGGATGCAGTATCTTTTAAAAAGCGAGAAGCTGACGCCGTATGATAAGCAAAGATTTGCCAGGCTATTGAAAAGTGATATGGATGATGCTGCGCTTTTTGGAAGCTTGCGTGAATTGTCAAGGCTTTTAAGAGAACACTGTGGGAAAAAAGCAGTGATCCTGATCGATGAGTATGACGTGCCATTGGCAAAAGCATTTGCACAGGGATACTATGAACAGATGATCCTGCTGATCCGCAGCATGTTTCAGCAAGCGCTTAAAACAAACGAAAATATGCAAATGGCAGTGTTGACTGGATGTATGCGGATTTCAAAGGAAAGTATCTTTACCGGACTGAACAATCTGCGGGTACTGACGGCTGCGGATGTGAGATTTGATGAATATTTTGGCTTTACAGATGATGAAGTCAGGGAACTGTTGGCATATTATAATTTGTCAGAGCACTACGGTGCAGTCAAGGAGTGGTATGACGGATATCAGTTTGGGAGCGTGGGGATATATTGCCCGTGGGATGTTCTGAATTATTGCGATGCTCTTCGGGCGGACAGGGAAGCGCAGCCGGAGAACTACTGGTTAAATACCAGCAGCAACGATGTAGTAAAGCGCTTTATAAAAAGTGCGGATGCATTAACAGCGAAGCTGGAAATCGAAAGGTTAATTGGAGGCGGGACGATCCAGAAGGAAATCCATCAGGAGCTGACTTACCAGGATATGTACCGTTCCATTGATAACCTGTGGAGCGTCCTATTTATGTCCGGTTACCTTACGCAGCGCGGGAAGAGGGATAAAAAAAGCTTCTCTCTTGCGATTCCAAATATGGAAATCCGGGAAATTTTCACAGACCAAATTATGGTTCTTTTTAAAGAGGACGTGCGAAAGAATAAAGAAACAGTAGAGGCGTTTTGTACAGCGTTGCAGAAAGGAAATGCGGCGGAAGTAGAGGAGCGCTTTACACAATTTTTAAAGAAAACCATCAGTATCAGAGATACTTTTGTCAAAAAACGATGGAAGGAAAACTTTTATCATGGAATTTTATTAGGAATACTTAGCTGCCATAATGCGTGGATCGTATCATCGAATCAGGAAGCAGGGGATGGCTATAGTGATATTCTGCTTACAATGGAGGATGAGGAAACTGGTGTTGTGATAGAGGTAAAATACGCGGAGAATCAAGATCTGGATACAGTCTGCAAGAAAGCTCTGGAACAGATTGAAAGAAATAAGTATGAAGAGGCTTTTCGGGATGAGGGAATCGAACAGATCTTAAAGTATGGGATTGCCTGTTATAAGAAACAATGCAGGGTAGCGCTTGCGCCTTTAGCCATTTCAAATGAATAGGTTTTTTCTATGGATATCAATTAGGTATAAGTATTTGCGATTGTACAACAAAGAAGGTATCACTAGAGCGAACAAGTTTGAGTTACTTTGGTAAATTTTTACAAGAAGGGACGCCAGGAGAGAGGATAGGTACACTCTCCCGACTGTTCTTCGCAAGTGCTGCCAAACGAGCCCGATATGGTTTGTTCGCTGTACTAGAGTGAATTTATCTGATTTGCGTTTTCCAAGGAACTATTTTGTACAGGTTCTCCATGTAAAACAACCTAGAATCTGTTATATCATAGGGTTGATTTTGTTCATGGTAGACAAACCATATTGCGCTTGTTTCGTAGCATTTACGAAAAGCAGCCGGGAGAGAGG
>ERZ778516.878-NODE-878-length-24419-cov-14.457930_pt1 | contig 24419 bp, 22 predicted proteins | sample MGYA00510342_ERZ778516 | MGnify/ENA primary metagenome ERZ778516 (study PRJEB29527, sample SAMN07138961) | mouse gut metagenome | material: feces | host: mouse | place: China:Nanjing | collected 2016-01-25 ... | reverse complement strand
TCAGCAACTCAAACACACTGATAGACAACATATTTCTTGCAGACAAGAAACGGACGAGGCAGGACTGGACAGACGGCATAGCAGAGCTGATGCATCGGATCAGGGCAATGGATACAAATGACTTAAATGAATGGATTACATGGTTTTCCAATGTCATACGGAAACTGAACGAAAACGAACGGGGAGAATTGATAACGCAGTTAAAAGAAGGAGATGAAAAGGATATGTGCAGTTCATTTGAAAGACTGTTAAATAAAGAAAAAGCGGAAGGCAAAGCGGAGGCTGTAATTGAACTCCTTGAAGATCTTGGAGACCTTTCAGATTCACTCAAAGCCTGCATCATGGAACAGACGGATTTAGAATTATTGAAAAAATGGCATAAAGCTGCCGCAAAAGCAACATCCATAGAGGAGTTTGAAGAGGCTGTAGGATTGGTGCAGGTATAGTGATGCCAACGCATATCAAACAGGAACTATAAAATAAGAGGACTATCTCTGCAACATTGTCAAGTGAAGAATTCAAAAGAAGAATTCAAAATATGGGCTACACCTTCAAAAACAGGTGTAGCCTCCATAAATTTAACATTCAAAATCATTTGATTTCCTTTTGTATTTGAGAATAGAATTACACGATATATCCTTACTGATAGTGCACAAGTTATTTATCAACAGTTCCTTTGCTTTCTTTAGAATCATGATCAATTACAACAACCAGCCAATTCCCCTATGAACATTGCTGTATAAACAACCACATTATAATTGTTATCATTTACAGAAATGCTTCTGAAAATTCCGTAAAATGTATTGACATTTCCTCTTTATTTTCTGAGATCAGACGGTTCTCATAGACAGGCTTCCCCTGCACGTCATATCTGTAACTGATGACTGCACCTGTGCCGTCTTCCACGCGGATCCTTCTGTTTCTCTCATCATAGGTGAATTGCAGGACAAGGTCTGTGCCGTCCGCCCTAGCCAGTTTTCCATTTCTGTCCCAGTCATAAGAAAATCCTCCTAATTATCCTTCAGAATTCATCCTTTTCATAATACTTGCCTAACTCAATGCATTCAAAAGCCATTAATATAAGAGTTATAGCTCTTTGTGCCGCCTCTATATTTTTAACCGAAAGTTCCGGGTATGCCTTTAAAATTATATCCACCACCTCATCTCTTTCCAGAAAATAGGCAATATCTGTTAAAAGAATATTTGTGTCCTTAATTTTTAAGCCGTAAAATTTTCTTTGTTTTCCATTGTAAGGTACATCTTTCATCACAATAGAATACTCTAAATTTTCAATACATTTGATATTTTCTGGAGAAGCACTCGCTTGTTCAAGAAATCGTTCTTTCATTTTATTTTGATCATAATTTAATTTGCCATATTTTACTATATTATCACAAATATAGTTCAATTCTTGAATAAATTCAGCTCTTCTTTCAATCATATTCTCTTTACCTCATCCGCTTATGCCTTTTTACACGTTTCAATTTGCTTTCCGTTTTCATCAATTAACGTTGCTGACACAACCTACGAATTCTGATCTGTGCGCTCGCGTACTTTTCCGAGACTGTTATAACGGTACTCGATGGCATTGCCGTTTCCGTTGATGGTCCTGCTTACCTGTCCTGCGTAGTTGTATTCGTAACCTTCTTTTACGCCGTCTGAGAAGCCTGTCCCTGTGATTCTGCCCCAGCCGTCTGTGCTGTAGATGGTCTTTTCATGGTTTCCGTCAACGATGCCTGTGATCTGTCCTCTGGCATTATACTCATACTGCTGTCTGCTGTCTCCGGGGATTTCCACGGCGCACCTCTCTTAACTGACCGTCTGATTCATAGATGAAATCTGTCTGGTTTCCTGATGCGTCTTTCTGAATGACAGGCAGGTTGATACGGTTATAGGAAAGCTCCTGCACCAGTTCCCCAAAAGCACTTATCACACGAGTCAGATTGCCGTTTTTGTCGTATGCGTAGCTTGTCCCATTTCCATTGTCAGCATCTTTTTCATAGCTGTATGGGTGGATTTCTTTGATCAGCTGGTCATTCTAGTCATAAATATATCTGGCAGTCAGGTCAATACCGTTCTATCTATCAAGTTTTATGTCCTTCTCTACCTCCTTAGTTAAAACAATACCGCCAATAGTCCTCTTGTTCTTTCCCTCCTATTCCAATTCCATACACAAAACTAGGATCTAAAAATATAATTTGTCCATCTTCCAAGATAATTTTTGCAGCAGCACAATTTTTTTCTGTACCATCTTGAAGCTCTATTTGCTTCACTGTATTATTCACAAGCATTGAAGTAACCAAAACAAACTCAATAATGGATAATTTAACCTTGATCATATCTTTGTCACTTTCAAATTGATATCGAATATCGATTTTTTTGATTTAACCTTTCTTTACGGGCCGAATGCACTTCAAAAAGCGCTCTGGATCATGATACACATAAGAAAGCCTGCCGGGCGTCGTATCAAGACAGTATCCGCTCTCTGCGTAGTCGTATTCTGCCATCGCCCGCTCAATTTTCTCCTCCACGCTGCAATTCTCCTGCTCATAATCAAACGCTCCATGTTCAAATACAACATACTCTGCCTCGGGCACCTCCAGCATACACATTTGCTGCGGCACCTCTCCATCGTAATCCATCGGAAGGCGCACACCATAACATTCCACACGCCCAATCCCCCAGTCGCAGAGCCTGCCAGCCGGGTCATTGAGATACGCCATAATCTGACCGCTGCCGCCGTTTGCCTCACTGCCGCCCTCATCATCCAGCTTTCCTTTGATACTGTCAAGCAGTCCGCAGACTGTCTCGCAGTCTTGTCCGGGAATCAGGCTTTGCTTCTGCCAGAAGTCCCAATATCCATTGCTCTCATAATTTTTGATGTGCATAAATTTGTGCGCTGGAATCGTCACCAAGTAAATCTTTACATCGTCTGTAGATTTCATCATACCAATCTCTCCTAATCCGAAAAAATAGCGGTCAAACGGGTTAATTTTTGTACGAAGGACAACGGGTGCCGGATGTTTCCGATAGGTGCTCGGCGCAACGCCGTACATGGTCTTAAACGCCCGCGTAAATGCCTCGTGCGGCGAAAAGCCATAATCATAAGCAATATCAACGATACTCTTGTCACTGTCCCGCACTTCTTTTAGGGCAAGCGCACACAGCGTTAACGCCTCATCATCATACTTTTTGATACAGTTGTCGATTTCATCAATGATGATCTGTATCTGCCTTTGCCATTCATACATTTCCTGTTCCACCTCGTTTCAAAGCGCTGATACAGCAACTATGAAAACAAACCCAAGCTTCATTATCACTGCATCCGTACAGCCTTGCACGTCTGTCAATGCTGTACGAAATTCATTATAAAACAAAAAATGAATCTGTGCTTGACTTTACTTGCGATTTTCCTGCTCCAAAAAAAGAGGCTTTGCAAACCGACGTCTGCAATGCCCCTTTAGTCTGTATCCTCGTCTGGCACATATTCCATGATGTCTTCTATACGGCAATTCAAAATGCGGCATAAATTATTCAGAATCATGGTCTTAACGATCATATTCTTCCGCAGCCGATGAAGCTGTGCTTTGTCTACACCGTAATCCTTGATCAGTCTGTACTGACTGATCTCCCGTTCTTTCATCGTAGCCCAAAGCCGATCATATTTAATCATGCTTTCAACCCCTTTCCATAATATTTTAACCGCCCTTGCGTTGAAATAATATGGTGCATGTATACTTCCCATGCTTTTTGGGGTTGACACAAACTGTAAATGAATTACTTAAACCGCATTCGCAATTGCCCGGAAAAATTCAACGTGCTTTAGCTCATAGCCCTTTTCCATAAAATTCGGGTCTGCGTTGGTCTTGACAATGATAACGCGGCTTGTAGGATTGACGTAGATCCACTGTCCATAGACGCCAATCGCCATAAACTCGCCCTCATTTCCTTCGGGCACCCACCATTGATAACCGTAGCCGATCGCATTGTAGGCATCATGATTCGCACCGGGTTTCGAATATTCCGCGCTGACATTCAGACTGTCGCGTTGGTGATTACTTTTCCCAGAATCTCTGTGTTGATGCTCTGATACCTGCGGTATGTATACGGTGCGTCCTGCACGCCGTACTTTGCAATCACCTTCATCGCAGGCGTTCCCATCAGGGTTTTCATAGAAAAACCATTCATGTCCGTATCCTCATTAAAATCAATTCCCGATGCCATCTGCAAACATGCGCGGATTGGAATCGTCTCCAGTGCTGTCCCCGCAAACTCTGGAATATACTTGCCAAGCGGGTCCTCCACACTGCCCACATGCCCTTCGTCAACTGCAATTCCCATCAGCGCAGACACGAAAGATTTTCCCATAGAATTGGACGAAAACAGTGTATTTTCATCACCGCCCATAAAATACTTCTCATACTTGATGACATCGTCCTTGATGACAAGCATCGCGGTGGTCTTGGTTTTCTCTATAAAATCTGCTGTCGGATGATACCTGCTTTTTTGATTCTCTTCATTTTTATATCTCCTTTCCTGTTTAAATATATTCTAATACCCATATCGTTTCCTGTGCTTCAAGAGCATACCAGCAGACAGCGCCAGTGCCATCAACTCCGCCGCAGGCGTCGCAAACCAGATGCCGTTCACGCCCAGTATCAGCGGTAGCACAAGCATCGTGATGAGCATAAATACAAACGACCGCGAAAAAGCAAGCCTCGCAGAAACCACACCGTTTGACAGTGCCGTGAACATTCCGCTCGCAAAAATATTAAACCCAATAAAGCACAGCGCGATGGTACAAATCCGGTTCCCTGTCACCGCAAGGTCATACACTGGATTGTCTGGACGGGCAAAGACTGATACCAGCGGTCTTGTGAGCGCAAAGGACACTGCCACCGTCATAATAGAAATCACTGCGATCACTTTGAGGCTGACTGCAACCAGCTTTTTTAACTTATCATGGTTCTGTTCGCCGTAGTAATAGCTGAGCATCGGCGCCACGCCATACGAATACCCTGTGTACAGAGAGCTTGCAAACATCAGCACATACGTGATGATTGTGACTGCCGCCACACCGTCCTCACCCACATAGTGAAGCATTGTCCAGTTGAACATCATAGTGATGATGCCTGTGACAAGCGCTGTCGCCATCTCCGAGCAGCCATTTGTCGCTGCACTCGCAAGCACCTTGAAGCGCCATACAGGTTTCTTGAAATGTAACAGGCTTTTCTTGCGGCTGAATACAACAAGCCCCACAACGGCTGTCACAGAATAGCCAAGACCTGTCGCGACTGCCGCGCCGCTGATTCCCATGTCAAGCCCTGCGATAAACACAAAGTCAAGCACCATGTTCAGCACACCGCCCGCCACCGAGCAGATCAGTGACAGCGTCGCTTTCTCGCTCGCAATCATATAGAGCGTAAAATTGTTCATCAGCAGAATCGGAACTGTAAACAAAAGATAGCGGCTCAGGTATTCCACACAGTATGCCTCCACGTCCGCTGACAAGTTCATTCCCGCAAAAATCTGGTCCATCAGCAGATATCCGAGTCCGCACATGACGAAGCCGACCACCACATTCACAAGAATCAGGAAGGTAAAATCCTCCTTTGCCTCCTCCGTCTTTTGCGCCCCCATCTTTTTCATGATGACGGCGCTGCCTCCCGTGGCAAGCATCGTGGAAATTGCAGTCACAAGCTGAATAATGGGCGCTGTCAGGTTGATTGCCGAGAGCGCGCTGGTGCCGATTAGATTTGACACAAACAGGCCGTCCACCATGGTGTAGAACGACATAAACACCGTCATTGCAATCGTGGGAACTGCAAACTTTAAAATATTTTTGAGTGTCACAGGCTTTAGATAAATATTTTGAGTTTCCATCTTATTCTCCTTTCTTCTAATTTCATTTTTTCTAATTTGTTTCCCTGTATCAAGCATCATAAACCATACAGTAACTGTACAGTCAAGAGGTTTTTGAAAATATTTTTATTAATTCAAAACCTTCTCTTGCATGGCGTGCGCAAAACCTGTATCATAAACCATACAGTTGTAAAAGTTGCTTGATTTGCTTTCTATTTTTAGGGGGGGGATTTTGGATTATGACAGAAAAAAATAAACAGCTCACCATCGGTCAGTTTGCAGCGATGCATGGCATCAACAAAAAGACGTTGATGTGGTATGACGAGATTGGCTTGTTAAAGCCCGCCGCCATCAACCCGGAAAACGGCTACCGCTGCTACAACTACCACCAAAGCCCCGTCCTAGAAACGATTCTGCTCCTGCGGGAACTCGATGTGCCTGTCCGTGAAATACAAGATTTTATGAAAAACCGCTCAGCGGAAAAGATGAAAAATTTATTAGAAGAAAAGATTGCAGACCTTGATCACAATCTCAAACATCTCCAAGCTATTCGAAAGACCCTGTGCAACTACCATCAAAACATGGAAACGCTGCTGACAATGGATTTATCTAAGATCAGTATCATTGAAAAAGAAGAGCGCTGTCTCATAACGGTCGCCATCACGCCCGATACCACCTTCGAGGAGGAGGTTGAAATGATCACTGCCGAGACGGAGAAGTACCAGCTTGGCAGACTGCACGACGCCTCTTATGGTTCCATGCTCCCTGTCTCTAGTCTGCAATGCGGCAGATTTGATGACTACTGCAAACTTTTTATCGAGATTCCGTTTGGCAATGCTGCCGCGCCGCAGGAGATGGCACCAAAAAACGGGCTGCATATACAGCCCGGCGGGAAGTATCTGAGAGCCTTTCATCAAGGCGGCTGGGATAAAATCCCCAAGCGGTATCAGGAAATTCTTGACTACGCCAAACGCCACCATCTGACGCTATGCGGCTTCTCTTATGAGATGGGCATCAATGAGAATGTCATTGACCGCATCGAAGATTATATTGTGCAGATCGAGATTCCCTGCTCACCTTCCTTTGCCAGCAAGAGCTGCTGTTAGATGATTGGCAAAGGAAGGACGCAAACTTTATAACGATACGAGTCCCGCTGCCCCGATCATTCCCGCCTGATTCCCGTTCTTTGCAACGACTGCCCGGGGTACATACGCCACCGTACTGCCAAAGCAGTTTGCGCGAAGATGCTGGTTGAGCGGCTCTGTCAGCTTTTCGCCCTGCGCGCACACGCCGCCGCCGAGCACGATGAGGTCTGGGCGGAAAATATTTGCAAGATCTGTGATGCCGTCCGCCAGATACTGAATATAATTGTCTACCAACATCTTGCCGCAGGGGTCGCCGGCATCTGCCGCATCAAACGGAATTTTGGCGTTCATTTTCTCTAAATCATGGTCACACAGCGCCCAGAGCAGCGAGTCGGGATACTGCTTTGCCATCTCTTTTGCATCGTGAATCAGCGCTGTCGCAGAGGCATATGCCTCAAGGCAGTCCGCTCTGCCGCAGGTGCACCGGCGTCCCTCTGCGCCGCACTTGATATGACCAAGCTCCGCGCCGCCGGGATGTCCGCCCTCAAAGATTTTACCGTTTATTACAATACCGCCGCCGACACCAGTGCCAAGTGTCAGAAAAACTGCATTCTGGCAGCCCTTTGCCGCGCCGCGCAGCACTTCTCCAAGTGCTGCGCAGTTCGCGTCATTCTGTACATAAATGGGGACTGGAAGATATTTTTGCAGTTCCTTTGCAAGTGGGACATTGTCCCAGCGGATATTGTTGGAATAGAGCACGACGCCATTCTTGCTGTCAATGGTTCCCGGGCTGCCGACGCCTGCGCCTGCGCAGTCCGCCACGTCAAAGCCGTTCTGGGCAAGCAGCGCCAACGCAGTCTTTCCCATGTCTGCAATCACTTCTTGATAAGGGCGGCCGGCGTCTGTCGGGATAGACGTCTGCGCCAGTATTTCATAGACTGCATTCAAAATCCCAATTTTTACTGCGGTTCCGCCAAGGTCAATACCGACCGCCACCTTTTTACCTGTCTCTGACATAATTGGTCCTCCATTCTGCTATTTTTGTTACTCGAGAGTATCCTCCAAGCCATACACTTCCACTTCATAGATGCGCGCTGCACTGTCACTGCCCTGTGTCGGCTTGTTGATGACAAGCTTGACAAACTGTGCGTTGACAGGCGTGAAGGCGTCGTGCGTCGTGCCTGCTGTGTTTCTGGTCACGCTGCGCATCTCCTCAAACGTTGTGCCATCTTCACTGGTGTAGATCGCGTAGGATTTGGTATTCATATCAGCGCTCTCCCCGCCTGCCTCTGCGTGGTAGACATCAAGCGCGCTCACTGCCTTGACTGCGCCGAGGTCAATCGTGATTTCGTGCGGTGCACTTCCTGTCGCACACCATTTCTTTGTCACATCGCCGTCCACTGCAAACTGCGGCGCTTCATTTTCGTTGACATAGGTATCCGCCTCGGTGCCTGCCCCCTGCGAAAGCAAAACAAGTCCGTCTGCTGCCTTTTCGGTGATCACGATATACCCTTCCTTTGCGGCTTCGCTGCTGCCTGACGCATTTTCTGCCTTGACTGTGACAGGATATACACCGGGTTCTGCATATGTGACCGTAACGCTGTCACCCTCTGCACTTTCCTGATCCGCGCCTGTGAGTGTCCATGTCACCTTCTCCGTATTCTGCGAACACAGACTCTGGAAGGTGATGCTCTCGCCCGGCGCCGCCAGTGTGACATCGGCTGTAAACGCCGCTTTTGGAATACTGTTGTCTGGCCACTCCATCGTGACCTCCGCACCGGTGCCTTCTGTTAACAGCGCATTCACAGGAATCACCGCAAACGCCGTCTGCCTTTCCTCGCCTGTGCGCGGTAAGGTATTAATATAGAAGCTATTGGTATTCGACACGCCAAGCAGAGACTTTGTTTTGTCCTCATTGATGCGGTACACCTCATAGTAATCTGTCGGGACATCGCTGTCCCACGACAGGCGCACGCCCGCATACATGCCGTCCTCATCAAACTCTGTGTCGAGCACCTTCAAGCCGCTCACCGCCGCAGTCTCCTCCGCCTCTGCGTCGAGCATCGTAATATTTCCAAAACGGAATTGCAGCGTATTGGTGTCGGTATCCGATGTCAGCCGGTACGAAATATTTCGTATGGTCTTTCCGGCAAGCTCTGCGGTCTGGTATGTGACCGTCGTCCATGCGTCCGAAACCTTCTTGTCACCCTCAAGCACCACCTCTGAACCGTCGTCGAGTGTCAGCACGGCATCTAGTGCAACCTCTGCGCCTTTTGCCCGCGCAGTTGTCGTGAACGTCACATTTTCTGGAACTGGTAAATCAGCGCTGTACAGTTTGATGACAGACGGTGTATTTTGCTTGACAGCACCGCGCAGAATCAGGCTGGTTCCGCCATAGTATGCATCTCCCACATCAAGGTCTGCGGACAGTTTGTTGCCCTCGCCGTCCTCGATGATATAACGGTATGTGGGAAGCATATCAGAAATGCTGCGGTTGTTCCAGTCGAGCATACTGATCAGCTCACCTTTTTTATAAAAACCATATCCGTTTCCTGTGGAAAAATTTGTCACAAACGGCAGTGTTGTCAGCGCAGTACGCTCTACAACATAGGTGGAAACACCTCTCCAGTCCGTGTCGCTCTCTGCCGTAATCTCCGCAGACGGGTCGCCTTTTGCATTGACCCACAATTTATTTTCCCGCTTCCAAAACTCCTGTATCATGTCCGTGGAAAAATAAGTCCAGCTCGGGCAGTACAGCCCTAGCGAGGTGTAGGTGCCGCCGTCGGGCTTCTCAAACAAATTCCATTTAATCGGAGTGTCGTAACCATTGCTCTGCAAATCGACACCTGCGTACAAATCATACGCATCAATTTCTTTCTCCGCTGCCAGCTCTGCGGAGGTTTTGAGCAGCTCCTCGGGCGCTAGGGAGTCCGTTGTCCACCAGAAATTTAAGAACATGGAATCCGCCACGTCGTTCCCCTCCGCATCTTTCATGTACGGCGCATTCTTCTCTGTGAGTGCGTTCTGCCAGTCCATCTCGCCGTCCACTGTCATTGAATCGTAATAAATCAGCTCTAACTCCGGCGCCTGCTGCTTAAAATACGCAAGAAACTCCTGCATTCTGTCAGCGTGGTCTTTTGTCAGCCCCTCTTCACTCTCCTGATTGATAAACCAGCCGTCAAATCCATAAAGCTGCGCCACTTCTATTAATTTATCGCCGACGGGATAACTTCCGTCCTCCCGTTTCTGCAAAAGGTCGTCAAGCCACTCGATTTTACCGCCGTGTGCTGCCTGCGGCATAAACACGGTTCCAATGACCTTCACGCCGTTTTTGTGCCCTGCGTCCACGATATCAGGGCTTGGCGCCACAATCAGACCTTCACCGGACGAGCCGCCCCAGTATACAAGCGTATCTACATACTGCCAGTATGTAAAAGCATTTGCCTCTGCCTTATTCAATCCATGCGGCGCGTTTCCGCTGGTGCTGCCGTTCATAATCGAGATGGACATCACTTTGGTGTCCTTGTTCTGTGTGGCATTCACAGGCTCTAGCACCCCAAGGTCTGCACGCGCTGCAAGCGGAACAGTGCTGACATTGAAGATAAAGTCCTCATCATCGTCGGCATTCCATTCTAAGAGCTGCGCCGGAAACCAGTAGGACGCCTCCGGCTGGCGGGCCATGGTCAGCTCCTTATTCTCATTCTCACCAGTTACGGTATAGTTTGATTCAGATGGCTGTGTGGTGTCTGCCTCTGTCTCCGGTTCCGCAGGTGTCTCTGTATTGATCTCTGTCTGGACAGGCGCCTGCGTCGCTGGCTGCGGGGTATCTGTATTCTCTTTTGCGCCGCACGCTGCCAGACTGAGCGCCATGGAAGCCGCCAGAATAATGCTCATCAACTTTTTCCCATATTTTTTTCTTTTTATCATACTTCTGTCTCCTTTTTCAACAATGCTGTGTATCCTTCTCTCTGATTGCAGCACTTTATTTGTGACACTTTTCTTTACCGTACTTCATTGCCGGTATCATTCATATGCTGCCTTTAGAATGAAGGGGGGCTGTCGGTGACAGCCCCAGTATCTACTTCATAGCACGTTCAGCCTGTGTCCAGATTAAACCACCTTCACTGTCACCACTTCATACGGTTTGAGCACCACCTCAATCTCTTTTCCAGACACAGCTGCCTCGCTCTCTGTCTCCTCGAGCAGATTACAGATATAAGCCTTCTCAAAGGCGGCGTTCACAGTCAGCTTTGTCTTGGTGTAGGCATTCTCCGACTCATACATACGAATGACAGTTCCTTTGCCGTCCTCGGCATTTTTAATGGTCTCGACAACGACGTTTGCGTGCGCTACAGAAGCATAAGAAAATGCTTCCTTCGCCGCTGTCTTAGTCTGTACGAACAACGGCTGGTTGAGCTTATACGCTTCTGCCACGGTGCCTGCTGCGCGCCAGCCCTCCGCATGAGGATAAATCGCATAGGTAAACTCATGCTCCTCCTGATCGGTTGTCGGGTTTGGCTCGGTTCCTGATTTAATCAATGTCAGCGCCATATTCGAATCCTTGACAGAATGCCCGTACTTGCAGTCATTGAGCAGGGAGACGCCGTAATGTCCCTCTGACAAATCCATCCACTTCTGTCCGCAGCTCTCAAAGCGCGCCACATCCCAGCTTGTGTTCTGGTGCGTCTTGCGGGTCAGGTTGCCAAACTGCACGTCGAACGCCGCCTCGTCTGTGTGCACTGCCACTGGAAAATGCACCTTTAACAGCGTCTGATGCTCTTTCCAGTCCACATAGGTCACAAACTCGATTCTGCGGCTGTCCGCATAGAAAATAATATTCTGCTGGATTGTGGACTGCGATGCCTTTCTCGTGATTTCCAGCACAGCGCGCACCGCACCGATTTCTGTCCATGCCATGTGCTCTACGGTATCCACGTCCCAGTATTTTTCTGTATAATAAATATCAATGTCCCAGTTATCAAAATAAATCGGCTTATCCTCGTACATGCGCAGCAGGTTCGCGCGCTGTCCCTCCTGAATCACCTCGCGGTCATTGTCCTTGTCGTAAATGCTGGTGAACATGCCCTGTTTGTCAAGTTTAATCCGGTAAAACGGCGTTTCCAGCTCATAGTCCCCTGTAAGTGTGAACGGTGTCTTATCCTCTGCCGCGGTCTGGCTGACCTTAAAGGACTTGTAGCCCTTTGACGGGAGATTGCGCACATATGCCACGCTGCCGCTTCCGTCTCCTGTTTTCTGGATTGGATAGCATATGCCGTCCGCATCTACAAGCGCACTGCCTTCAAGCGCACCAAGATTGACGATATCATCACGCACCTGTCCTGTCGTGTTGAAAATAGTGATATCCTCTCCGCTTCCTGCGATTGCCCTGCTGCGCTCCGCAATCAGCTCTGCAAGCTGCTTCGCAAGCGCTGTGTACTCCTGCTTTGTGACCTCATAGACCTCATGAATGGACGAGCCGGGCAAAATATCGTGGAACTGGTTCAAGAGCACGAGCTTCCACATGGCATCGAGCGTCTCCTGCGGATAGCCCATTGTCTGCTGCGTCAGGACGGACAACAGCTCCAAATCCATCAGTCCAAGCTCGGATTTGCGGTTTGCGCGCTTGTTTCTTGCCATCGAGGTCAGTGTTCCTCTGTGATACTCGAAGTACAGCTCTCCTTCCCAGACCGGAAGCCGTTTACTGCCGCCGACACGCTCTTTCAGCTCATCAAAGAAAGTCCGCGCAAACGCCTGACGCACTTTGGGGATTCCCTTGACGCCTTTTTCCATACGAATCGAGGTCTCGAGCATTTCCCTTGTCGGACCGCCGCCGCCGTCGCCATATCCGTAAGATATCAGAATATCATTGTTGATATCCTTGTTCTGGTAGCGCATCCAGCCGCCCATGATCGCATCGGGATGCAGCATTCCATTGTAGGTTGTAAAGAAGTCCTTGATTGGCTGGTGGACGCCCAGCGTCGTGATCAAGTGTGTCAGTACCTCAGAGCCGTCGATTCCTCTCCACATCATTGTATCGTAGGGAATCTTGTTGAACTGGTTCCAAGCAAGCTTTGTCGTCATAAAGTAGTCAATGCCGCACTTTTTCATAATCTGTGGCAGTGCACCAGAGTAGCCAAACACGTCGGGCAGCCACAGAATGCGGTTATCCACGCCAAACTCCTCCTTGAAAAAGCGCTTGCCATGCATGAACTGGCGCACGAGCGACTCGCCTGATGTCAGGTTGCAGTCCGCCTCAACCCACATGCCGCCCTCCGGCTCCCAGCGTCCCTCCTTGACGCGCTCCTTCGCTTTCTCATAAAGCTCAGGATAGCGCTCTTTTAAGAAGGCATAGAGCTGCGGCTGGCTTGACATAAACTTGTAATTCGGATATTCCTCCATCAGTTTCAGCACGGTCGCAAAGCTGCGCCCTGTCTTTTCCCTTGTCTGCGCGACAGTCCACCACCATGCGACATCAATGTGCGTGTGGCCGATACATGTCGCGATGACGTCCTGATAGCCTGCCATCTCGTCATACAGCGCCTTGTCAATATAGTCGGACGCCTCCTGCAGCGTGCGGTAAAATTCGTCGGAGTACGGCGTGCGCAAGTCGAGATAATTGACTGTATTGTTCAGAATTTCCGTGATGTCCTTGCGGTTCTTGTCGTCCTCCTCCATTCTCGTAAATGCCGCGAGCGGCACCCACAAATCATAGTAGAGCTTCTCGATCAGCGGGTCGATTTCCTGCATCTCGACAATCAGGTTAAACTCTGTGTGCAGAATGCCCGTGTACGACTGCAAGCCAAGCTCGAGCACATCGCCTGCCTTTGCCGCTCTCGCAAGCAGCACATCGCGGTGGTTCATGTCAATTCCCTGAAGGACTTCCCCGTTCACAAACAATAAGAACTGCGGATTTTTCGCGTCGTCCCACTCATCAATCTGTGTGCGCACATGCAGCCACATGGGCTTTCCATCAAACTCCTTTGGCACCTGATACGTTGTCTTAAACCAGTAATGGCGGTCCTTTCCATACCAGTGCATATGCTGGCAGTCAAAATCTTCCCACGCCGCCGCGTCTGCCTCCGCTTCCTCCGGGCGGATAAAGTTACCTTCCTTGTACTTCCAGTTATCAATCTCAAATTTCTGCTTCACTTTTAATTTTTTGAGTTCCTCGCAGATTACATTCACTCTCTTATCCAAAAAATGCATTGTTTTTCCTCCATATTACTTCAAGTATTCTTGTAAATCGAGCAGGAAGGTTTCATTTCCCTTTACTGCCGAAAAGGCTGCCGCAAAAAGATTGTAGCAATCACATCGCTCTTCATTTTTGCGGCAGCCTGTCAGTCTGTACAAATTCAGCTTTCTGAATCCATATACGCCATCAGACGGTCTACTGTCGTGAATGCCAGTCCGGTCACTGTGTCTGCGCAGCCATAGTAGACTGCAATTCTTCCTGTCGCTGCGTCCGTGAGCGCCGCACATGGGAATACCACATTGGGCACATCTCCAATACATTCATACAGTTCGTGAGGTCCTAAAATATAATTCTTTGTTCTCTTTCGCACTTTCCAGGGTTCTTCCAAATCCAGCAGCGCACAGCCCATTCTGTAGACAAAGCCGTTGCAGGTATTGATGACGCCGTGGTAGATTAGAAGCCAGCCCTCGTTTGTCTCAATCGGCACACTTCCCGCGCCAATCTTGGTACACTGCCATGCCGAGGCATCGCCCTTGATGGTTCCCATCACATAGCGGTGACAGCCCCAGTATTTTAAGTCAGGGCTCTCGCTCAGGAAGATATCCCCAAACGGCGTGTGCCCATTGTCACTCGGACGGCTGAGCATGTAATAATTTCCCTGAATTTTGCGCGGAAACAGCACGCCATTGCGGTTGAATGGCAAAAATGCATTTTCCAGTTGGTAAAAGGTCTGAAAATCGAATGTATAGCCTACACCGATGGTCGGGTACTCATGGTAGCCATTGCACCATGTAATGTAGTACCGGTCCTCGATAAAGCATACTCTTGGGTCATAGCGGAAATCCCGTTTTGCCACCTCGGGGTGCGCCCCCTGAAAGGCAATCGGCTCGTCGGAAATCTCCCAATGAATCCCGTCCTTACTAAAGCCTGCAAAAATATCCATGCTGATTGACTTGCTGTCACAGCGGAACACTCCTGCGAATCCGTCCTCAAAAGGCACGACCGCACTGTTAAAAATACTGTTGGAGTTTCTTGTTGCAAAACGCTCGATAATCGGGTTCTGTGCATAGCGCCAAAGGGGCAGACGTTCTGTTCCATCTGGCTCCTGCCATGGGATATTGGGCAAATCTTTTCCGATAATTCTGGTTGTGGCTTTTTCTGTCATAATCTGCAATCACCTGCCATTTCCTGTTTTTTATTTGGTTGCCATATACTCGTCAACCTGTTTCTGTGCTGCGTCCAGTACGTCCTGCCATCCAGCTTTCATGAGTTCTTCCTTAATCTTAGGCACTACCACTGCCGGGTCCTGCACACCAGTCATGACCTCACTGCGGTAACGCATCCAGATTTCACGGCAGTTTGCAAGTTTGTCTGACACTTCTGTCGTGTCGAATGTAAATCCAAGCATAACGGAAGATACTGCCTGCTCATTTAATTCCTTGATCTCGTCCCACTGGTTGTACTCGTCTGTATCCACCTGTGTTACTGTGAAGTAAGAAGCCTGTGTGTAACCTGCCATCGCCCAGTCGTTGTTGATCTTGTGTGCCTTGCCGTCTGCGGTGTACTCGAAGTTTACACCCTCCTCGCCATAGTAGAACATGTCGCGCAGCTTGGTATCTGTGTTAATCAAATCAAGAAGCTGCAAACACTTTTCAGGATACTTTGTATTGATCGAAACCATATTCAGAGAACCGCGCACGGTCTCGTTGGAAAGAATCGTGTCGCCTACCTTCTGAACAACAACGTCCTTACCCATCTGAGGACCCCATGAGGTGATGCCTGCGCTCTCCCAGCCCTGTGCCACACGCCACATGTTGTATACACGTGCCTCAGATAATGTAGCCGCGTCAGGGTTGATGATTCCCTTCTTATACCAGTCATGCAGCGTCTCTAATGCCGAGTAAATATCAGGCTCTTCCAGCGTGAAGCATACTTTTGCGTCTGCGTCGTCATAGCGCACGCCGAGAATCTGTGTGCCGGCGCCAATCTGGTCATACACATCGAAAATATAGTAAACGCCGTCATTTTTCGTGTAGACCGGATAGTCGTTTTTATCTGCTTTTAAGGTTTCAAATATTTCCGTCAGGGACTCAATTTCTGTGAGGGAAGCAATGTCAATATTGTACTCGTCAACCAGTTCTTTATCCCAGACTGCATAGTTGGAAATCGAGCTGTCCTTGTAGGTCGGCACGCCGTAAATCCTGTCTTTTACCTTGACGCCGTCCCAGTATTTATCCGGCATGAGCTGCTTTAAGCCCGGCATGTTGGCGTCAATCATATCCGTGATGTCATAGTACGCGCCGAGGTTAATGTCTGCAATATAGTTGTTGCCGTTTCCAAAAATAATGTCATACGGCTCATTGGTGCTGACAATGATATTGCGGCGTTTGTCCCAGTCTCCCCAAGGGATAACTTCCATGTCAAGGCTGACACCCACTTTGTCACCGATATACTCGTTGACCTTTGTAATCCATGAATCGTAGTTTGCGGGCATACCGTTTCCGATTGTCACCCATTTGAGCGGAACAATCTCACCGCTTCCCGTGTCCGTTGATGACGAGCTGTTCTGGCTGCCAGAGGACGCTGACTGATTGCCGCCATCTGTTCCAGCGCTGTTGTTACTGTTGCTGCCTCCACCGCCGCAGCCTGTAAGCATTCCCATTGTCATCACTGCTGCAAGACCTGCTGCCAATACTTTCTTATACTTTTTATGACTCATAATAAATCCTCCTATTTAAGCTTCGCATACCCCCGCCGCGCACTTTGCGCCAGCGTCCGAGGTACGCTGTTTTACAAGTTTTACTCTTTGACAGAACCAATTGTCAAACCAGAGATAAAGTACTTCTGAAAAAACGGATAAGTACATGCAATCGGTACGATGATTACGATTGCAATCGCCATGCGGACACTCTCTGTCGGCATCGACAGCTTGTATTCCTGCATGGAAAGTCCGCCATAGGGATTGTTTGCGATATACTCGATATTTTTCTGCATCTGGTTCAACAGGGACTGCAAAGTCTGGAGCTTGGTATCCTGAATGTACAAAGATGCCTGAAACCAGTCATTCCAGTAGCCGAATGCTGCAAACATACCGATGGTTGCCATAACCGGCTTTGAAATCGGAAGTACAATCTGTGACCAGATACGGAACTGTCCCGCGCCGTCAATCTTTGCCGACTCAATGATAGAGTCCGGCACTGTCGTTCTAAAGAATGTACGGCAGATGGTCACGCTGAACGCCGAGCACGCAAGGGGCAGAATCAATGCCCAGATGCTGTTGTTCAAACCCAAAATATTGCTTACGACTACATAGCTTGCCAGCATTCCGCCGTTGAACACCATCGGAATAAAAATCAGCCATGTGTAGATTTTCTTTAATTTAAAGTTTCTCCTCGAAACCACATACCCCATCGACGTGTTGAGCGCGATGGAAATGATCGTGCCGACAATCGTCACCAGCACAGACATAAATGCCGCGCGCAGGATTGTCAGGCGCTCATTCCACAGAAATTCATACGCCGCATTGGACAGCGCCTGTGGAATCAGCTGGTATCCATTTTGACGGATTGCCTCCTCGTCTGTGATGGATATCGAAAATACAAACAACAGCGGAATCACGCACATAACTGCCAGTATCAGAAACACGATGTTGAACACAATGTTGGTCGATGTCTTGATCTGGTTCAAGGACTGTCCGCTCTTTTCCTGTTTTGCCACGGGACACACCTCCTTCTATATAATCCTGTTCTCATTGTCAATCTTACTCACAATCCAGTTTGCCAGCAGAATTGTTCCGCAGCTACAGATTGCCTGGAAGAACGAAGCCGCCGCCGTCTGTCCGATTGGTGCCGTGGACTGGATCGCCATGTAGATGTATGTGTCAAATGTCGATGCCGTCGTGTACAGCGATGCGGGCAGCTGTCCTGTAACCTGATAAAACAGACCGAAATCCGAGTTAAAGATTTTGCCGCAGTCCAGAATCAGCATCATGACAAAGACGGGCTTAATGGCTGGCAGCGTGATATGTTTTGCCTGCTGCGCCTTGGTCGCACCGTCCATGACCGCCGCCTCGTAGAGTGACGGGTCAATTCCGGTGATACTCGCCAGATAGATGACCATACCATAGCCCATACCTTTCCATGTGTTGAGGAACACGATGATAAACGGCCAGTACTTGTTCTCCTGATACCACATGATGCGCTCTCCGCCCAGTGCGGTGATGATGCCGTTGATGTAGCCGCGCTCCGGTGTCAGCAGTGCATAGACGAAATAGCTGACAACAACCCATGACATAAAATAAGGAAGGAACATCATGGTCTGGTACACCTTGGAACCCCTCTTATTGCGCATACTGCTGAGCATCAGCGCCCCTCCTACCGCAACGCTCGCGCTGATAATGATAAAGACAATGTTGTAGAGAATCGTGTTGCGCAAGAGCATGGTGAACGAGTTCGATGTAAAGAAATATTTGAAATTTCCAAATCCCGCCCATTCGCTGTGCAGCAGGTTGTAGATAAAACCATGCCCGCCCGGCTGGAGCCTGTAGTTCTTAAATGCGATGATGATACCAAACATCGGCAGATAGGAAAAGATTAAGAACCATAACAGCGTCGGCAGTGACAGGGCGAACAGCTCCGTGTCATCACGCGACCATCGTTTCCACCAGGGTTTGCCATGGCGTAGCCTCCCTCCGTCAGTCGATTTGCGAATACCCATTTGCTTTACCTCCTTTTATTTATTTTTGTTAACATCATATTAACATTTATAAATAATCATGTCAACACATTTTAGCATTTTCATTATTTTTCCTAACAAAGCTATGTATATTTTAGTATTATTGACCGATTAATAATTTATATTCGTATTTCTTTATGCATCTTTTATCATTACATTTATTTACATTTATGCTAAAAAACATAAAGTTGTTGATATCCGCATATTTTTTTGTAGAGCTGTACACATTTTTTGATAATCAGCAAAATTTTTTTCATAAATTTATACAGATTCAAACTATTTTTTGGTTATTTATATAAGAAAGCTGCCTGAAAGAAATTTCAGGTATGTAACGTAAAGATTCTATATTATTACAATTAACATTTGTAAACTAATTCATTGTCTTTTGAGTTTTCCTATGTTATAATAAAAGCAACTACCCTACTGCGCGGACAGATGTCTGTAGCGGAACGTTTTACACTGTGTCAAAATTGCAGGAAAGAGAGAATCGAATTTATGGAAAAAGTAACGATGAAGGATATCGCAGATGCCCTCAATATATCCAGAGTCACGGTCAGCAAGGCTTTTAACAACCAGACTGGCGTGTCGGATTCCCTGCGGGAGTTGATTTTTGAGAAGGCAAAAGAGCTTGGATATGCCAAACTTCCCTATCAAATATTAGAGCAGCCGCTTGAGGACCAGCGCACTGTCTCCCTGATTGTCTCAAGACCAGACTCTGCGCTGTTCTGGACGAATATTATTCACCGCATGGCACAAGAGCTTTCCAATTATAAAGTCAACCTGCTCTACACCTATGTTCCTTCTGTATACACGAAATCCTTCAGCCTGCCCCCCATTCTCCAGAATGGCAGTGTGGACGGCATTGTCGTGCTGAATGTCTATGATGCGGAGATACTGGGCATGGTCAATGTGCTATCGGTGCCAAAAGTATTTCTCGACACAGTTCCCACCCTGTCAGACCGCGAGCTAAACGGCGATCTCATGCTAATCGAAGGCTTCCGCACTGAATATGACATCACAAATACCCTGATCCAGGACGGGCATACCGAAATCGGCTTTCTCGGCGATATCAACTATGCCCTGACCAATCTGGAGCGCTATCACGGCTACTGCAACTGCATGGAAAAACAGGGGCTTGCCGTCCGCTCAGAATACTGTCTCACAGGGCGCATTGATATTTTTTCCTATGAGAAAGAATTATATACATTCCTAAACCAGCTCAAGCGCTGGCCGACTGCATTTGTCTGCGCCAGTGATTTTGTCGCAAACTTTGTGCAGTCCTATATCGACAGCAATCCGCAGCGCGTACCGCATCCTGTCGCCCTCACAGGTTTTGACAACACAGGCGAATATGCAGACGTCGCAGGCCGCATCATCACGGCAAACGTCCCGACCGGACTGCTCGGCAAACGGCTTGCACTCCAGATGCTGTTCCGCTCAGAGCATCCCGAGTCACCGCATGAGCTGACGTTTATCAAGCCGTCCATCATCATACCGCATTATAGTGCGCAGAAAGCTCGATAAGCTGTTCTGTCTGTTTATTATATCAACTGGGAAAATAAGAAATGGCATTATGCATAAGAATATGGGTGCCTTGCCGGCAAATATACAGCAGGCAGCCAAAAACAGGGAGATTGAATTATGTTAAAAGAACTAAAGAGAATATTTGTTTTGTTTTGCATTCTTTTTACTTTTGCAACACTGTTAAACAGTGCGCTGAATCTGATCTTTGGGTTCGAGTTTTCTCTGCACCTCCATATATTTGAACGGGCGGCATTGAATTTCATCAATGCCGCCATTTTGTCCGTTGTATTCAAGCTGCGTCATAAATATCTTTTTATGAGATTTCTGACGCCATATCTGACAGTTATTATTTTGCTGGCTGGCACAGGTATCTGACCGCTTTGTCTTTGATAGTGTGATATGTATCTGCCTACCGGAGACTTCCCATCCATTTCTTTTGCCGGAATATGACGAGCGATATCCCAAGCCGCACGCATTCCTCCAGCGATAAGATAAAATACACATACGCGATTGGAAGTTTCCATACAAATGCGGCTAAAAGTCCCAGCGGCACGCCAAAGCCCCATGTTCCCACAGCGTCAATCCACATGATATATTTTGTTTTTCCACCGCTTCGGATAATTCCGCCGCCCAGTATCATATTCAGGACTTTGACAGGGGCTATGACCGCAATGGCAACCAACAGACTCCGAGTGAGCTGCTGTACTTCTGGCCCAACTTTATAAATCTTTACATAAAACGGGCTGGCAGCTACAAGGCACACAGACAGCAGCACCGATGCCGCCAGTCCGTACCACATCAGTTTTTTCGCCTCTGTATACGCCTGCGCTTCCTTTTTCGCCCCAAGCGATTTTCCGATTAAAATGCCCGATGCCTGCGCCAGTCCCCCCAGCGCCCCGATTACAATGGTCTGGACAGGAATGGTCATGGTCATCGCCGCGCATGCATCGGTTCCGATATTTCCATAGATTGCTGTATAGACATTTTCCCCCAGACTCCACAGAAATTCGCAGACAAGCAGCGGGCAGAGGATTGTAAAATACTGTTTTTGATATTGTTTCTGATCTTCTGTGCGGTGCCCGGCCACAGATGGCAGCGCACGCGTTTTTTTCCTGACGGCAATAAAAAACAAAACGATGACAACACATGATATGGTCTGCGCGGCTGTACTTGCAAGCGCAGCACCCTCCACGCCCATTTGGGGAAAATTCCATTTGCCAAAAATCAGCAGGTAATTCAATCCGGTATTTAAAAGCAGCGCAAACATGCTTGCGTACAGCGGCAGGGCTGCTTTTTCCATGCACCGCAGCATGGTGGTCACAATTGAGCTGACAGCCATTGGCAGAAAGGAAACAGCTAAAATGCGTATGTATCGGACCGCGAGCGCTTTTGTCATTTCATCTTGGGTGTAGACTGCCATAATCCTTTGTGGAAACAGTACACAAAGCGCCATAAACCCGGCTGCCAGCACAACGGCAAACCCGAGATTGACATAGAAGCTCTTGGCGGCTGACGCTTCGTCCTTTCTGCCCATATATTGCGAAATCATAATTCCGGCTGCGGACGCGATTGCGGCAAGAACGACAGCATAGAGCGAAGCAAACTTCCCGCCCAGCCCAATTCCGGCGATACTGCTGCTGCCAAGCTGCCCGATCATCACTTGGTCAATCACGCTGAACGATGATTGCAGCAGGGACTGCAACGTGACAGGCAATGCGATTCTCACAACATTTTTTTCAAAAGACAATTTTTCAAAAGACAATTTTTCATATGATAATTTTTCATTACAACTATATTCTTCCATCATGATGCCTGCTTTCTATTCTGATTTATTCTGATTTAATATGTTTTTGACGCTGCTGCGCTCGACCAGAAAAACGGGAAGCTTCACAGCAATGCGCTCCTCTGTTCCTGATTTCATTTTCTGAAGAAGCTGTATTGCAGCCTGCGCCCTCGACTGCGCGTCCTGCCTTACCGTTGTCAGCGCGGGAAGGCTGTATTTGCACAGCGGACTGTCGTCAAAGCCCACGATGGAAATGTCCTCCGGGACACAGATATGGTTTTCTTGCAGAAAGCGAATGAGTTCGACTGCATAGAAATCAGAAACCGCAAAAACTGCCGTATAGGATAAAATCTCCGCTTTTTTTTCCCTGTAAAACTGCCTGCGTTCTTTTTCCTGCATCGGAATCTGCATCAACACAACAGACGATTCTCCTAGAACGGCGGCGCAGCCCTTCATGCGCTCGGCATCCATGCAGATTGCGTTGTCAGCTATGCAGAGAATCCGCTGGTGTCCCATGCGTTTTAGATATCTTCCCACCTGACAGCCGCCGTCATAGTTGTCAATCGTCAAGTTGCAGATTCCCTGTGCCTCCTCAAAATAGCCGTCATAGACGACAAAGGGGATATGCATGGACGCGCGCAGCTTCTTGCAGTCCTGTTCACAATACCCAATCAGCACAAGCCCCTCCATATTCCACATAGAGGCAAAACGGGCAATCTCGTCCCACTTTGCCGTCACTTTCACCATCATGAAATACCCTGCCAAGTCAGTCTCCCGCGACAGCGCATTGACTGACGCGGCGATAAATCCGTCCTCCAGCACATGCCCCTCGTACTTTTCATGGTCATTGACGACAACACCGATGATTCTGGAATTGTTCTGTGCAAGCAGAATCTCTGCCATATTTGGCATATAGCCCCGCTTCTCAATCAGTTCCTGAACCCGTCTCACTGTCTCATCTGATATTTTCTTTGTCTTACCATGAATCACATTTGACACGGTTGCCGTACTGAGTCCCAGCTCCTGCGCAATGTCTGACATTCTAATTCGTTCCTTCTCCATTTCTGCCACTCCCTTTGCGTTCCTTAAAAAGAAAAAGTTAAATACATAACCCACTCCAAAAAACTGACGCTTTTTTTGTTGAATTTGTCAAATCAGGAACTACTTCGTCTCATTGTTTCCGCCCACCAGCTCCGCGCGGATTTCCTCATATGCCCGCAGTTTTGCCGGATTCTCATTGGCAAATGCGTCGAATTGATTGAGCACTGCCGGCATGTATGCCATGTCATCAAAGATGAGATCCAGACAATTTCGGATGCTGCAAGCGTCCTTGTGAATCAGATAAGCAGGCACCGTATTTCCCATAAAGGCGTCCTTCGAATAATTTTTCCCCTTCATGTTGACGTATGTGGTTCTATCTGCCACATAGTACTGTGCGGTCTGTCTGTCATCGCACAGATATGCCATCATGTAACGTCCCGCTTCCTGTAGCAGTACGATATGAAACGGAAAATACGGTTCCTTGTCGTTTGCTGCACGCCATGAAAGGCGCAGCCTGCGAAGTTTATTTTGCATAAATTCCATCAGCGCCAGTCTGACCTCCTCTGTCTGCTCACTGCAATGCTCGAGAAGGCTGCTGCCACTGTCCGTGTTTATTTTTTCCATCTGCGTTGTTTCCAATATTGCCAATATCCCACAGGCAATGCCCTCCCACCCGAATCACTGGATCCACGCCCCTGCCAAGCTGTCTGAATACGCTGTCTAACTTGCAAAGAATCGAGGCTGCGTCAGGGTGGACTGCATAGTCTGGCAGTTTTCCCAACCCAAATAGAACATATTTTCGTCCGCTGAGCGGTACAGTCTCATACACTTCTGGGAGAAATAACAGCGTAAAATATTTTTGCATCGCATCATCAAAATAAAAGCAGGCATAGCCGTTCTCATCGCGAACAAATACCAGAGAACCCTCCTGCCACTCAAACTGTAGCCTAAGCAGGCTGTCCTGCGCATACTGGCCAATCAAGGTGCTAAGTCTCTTGATTGTGACCTCCTCCGCCTCCACAGTCTCCGCTGGTGCGTACCGTGGCTGCACATGGACTGCAAACGGCAGCACCCCAAGCAGTGACAAGTTAAATCCCGCAGGAGACGCAATGTCCTCTAACAGCCGCTGTCCCATTGAAAACGCGATTTCCTCCTCAAAAATATTCTGATAACAGCCCCTTGGCAAATCGACTCTATT
>ERZ778516.870-NODE-870-length-24492-cov-5.807832_pt1 | contig 24492 bp, 24 predicted proteins | sample MGYA00510342_ERZ778516 | MGnify/ENA primary metagenome ERZ778516 (study PRJEB29527, sample SAMN07138961) | mouse gut metagenome | material: feces | host: mouse | place: China:Nanjing | collected 2016-01-25 ... | reverse complement strand
AAAAAACAAAATAGTGACAATAAGACCATTAAACTTATAATACAACAAAGCAGTACATAAATCAATTTAACCATATATGTATCTTCTTAAATAAATAATTGTAATAATAAATTTCACAAAAGCAATCCTCCTTATTAAATTGTCATCACAAATCCCTATTTTCAATATAACCCACTATTCCTTTTCTTATTGCATTCTAAAATCCACAAAGTCAAACTTCTTTGTCTTCTTTTTTCTGAATACCTGTTATCCCACAAACAATATTCTCCTCATACCACTCTGCTGCCGGTCCTCCAGAATAATAAGCCCTGTCAAGCAGCCTGTAAACCTCTGCATATCCAATATGAAACCGAATCAGCTCCTTTAATTCTGAAGTCTGCATCGGCAGTATTTTCATTCCCTGAATATACTCTGTTCCGGCTGAATTATAATATTCCATATACCGACGTCCTCTGAAGTCAGAAATTACATTTGGATGCAGAAAAGGAGCAGAAAAAATACAGTACGCTTCTGTTTCAGGATTTGCAAGCCTGTAATCCCCCAGATGCCTTGATACCGGCTCCATCTCCATTCTTCTCTGATTTCCTTTGTCCGCAAGCGTTGCTTCTATCAAAAGTGTATGCGCCGGATATTCCTCTGTCTTCTCATACTTCCACACAATATCTGCCTCACCTCCTCCGGCATGCGTCTTTGGCAGCAAATCCGCCTCCAGCGAAAGATTCATATATTCCAGCACATCTCCCCTCCTGCCGCTTATGATATACCATGCAATACCAAGCACATACTCAAAAATCGTAGGAATATCTGCATTATCCGTCACCCGCATACGAATTTCATCATCTTTTCTCTCCTCAAAACAGCTAAGCAAATCAATCAATTTATCAGCAGAAAATTTCTCCTCAATCAGCTTATTCAGTCTTACATACCGCTCATTCCAGATTACCTGCCTTGCCGAACCCGTATCTCTTACCTCTCTGCCGAATAATTCACCCAGTTTACAATACAATATATCCGCCTTTACATTTAAACATGGATGTATTTCCTCCAGACTGGCATTCCTTTCCAGCAAATCAGTTGCCTCAAATGCAAATTCGCCAAGTGTATCTTTTATGCATTCCACATAACAGCCCGGCAGTACATCCAGCTTTACTTTATCATCTTCAAATAAAACAGTATCCGTAATTTTAAAATATCGCCTGTTTAAATCAAAATAATCTGACAGCGTTGCCTTTGCTTTAAATAAATGCATAATTTTAAAAAATTCTTCACGAAAAATTTTTTCATCCTGTGCCTGAAGTATTGGAACCTGATTTAATACATCCCTTCCCTTTTTCTTCATTACGCTTCTCGCCGTGCTTTGAAAAAAATATTTGCGCCATGAGCTTCCCACCTTACTATTTGGAATTTTATTTGTCGCGTTATAAAATTCAATCACCAAATCGCTGTTTTCAAAAACAATCTCTCTTAAAATTGTGTAAAGCACATAATACTGCTTATCATAATTTGCACTTTTTCGATTCATTCCTATATTGCAGATTAATTTTTCGCTAATAGGTTCCGTTTGCAGCAAATACAGCGCATACCTATAATTTTGCATATCCATAAGAACAGACAGTATAATATCCTCATAACATATCATACTGTTTCTTGAAGAAAGAATTTTATCTATAATTTTATCCGTTGTTTTTTTATCCACACACAGCGGCAAAAGATAAGTAAATTCATGATAAGTCAGATACTTTGTTCTGCTTATCACATACAAAAATACCACAAACGGCCGTACTTTTTTTCCATCTACATCATTGCAGGTTTTTATCATCTGCCGAAAGTATACAAAGCTGTCTCTTGGAATCTCTAATAAATTATCCGCCGAAAAATCTCCTGCTTCTGCAATCGCAAGCAATTCCTCCCCTGCCTTTGTCAGATTTCTCTCATCATCAAGCAGTCCAATATCCCGCAAACCCGAAGTTTTTTCCCTGGCATCCTTATCCGGTCTTGGCGCATCTCCCTTTACAAATCCCTTTGCCTTTAGAAAAAAATAATACTCTGCCTGAAATGCATTATTCCCAATCCATGTCTTTCCTGCATTTTCAGGCAGATTTCTAAATTCCTTCATATATCCAAGCTGCTTTTCAATATTCATATTAAACTTATCTGTCCGATAGCTGGTCGTTCCCACCGACCAGCAATAACTTTTAAAACCTGTTTCATTTGCCATAACTGCTCCTCACTCATAATTCACCACAAGAACTTCTCTTGTCACACTTTCACGCTGTTTTGTATGATAATTAGAATTGGAATAGCTGTAATTCAAAGGAATCGCCTTAAATTTCTTATTCTTTTCTATCCATTCGCTTAGAATCTCATTCTTTTTCCCCTTGCTTTCCAAAACATTTGACAAAGCAAATCGTATTCCTTTTTTATCCAGTTTCTCCAAAAATTCAAGTAAATCCTTTTCATCTTCTTCCGTCCACCCCGCCTGCTCATTGTATGTCGCACAGGTAATCAGATACGGCGGGTCCGCATAAAAAAAGCTTTTCTCTGTAAAATTTTCCAAATCAATTTCTCTGAAATCCAGATTTGTAAACTGATAGTCGCCGCTTTTTATTCTGTCCAAAAATGCTCCCAGCTTGGCCTGCATTTTTACATTAAAATCCCTCTTTCCAACCGGCAGATTAAACTCTCCCTTTCGGTTAAACCTTATCTGATTATTAAATGAATATACAATTAAAAGATACAACATCAAATAATATTCATCGTCTTTTTCCTCTTTATTGTTAAAATCATCTCTAAGTCTGTTAAAACCCGCCTTATTATACGAACCAAGTCCCGAAGAGCTTTCGCAGTGATAATATTCATACCCGTTTTCGCTTACCAGTGATAGCCCGTATTTTTTAATCGCATGAAACACCCAGTTTAAAATTTGTTCTTTTGACAGCCTTTTCATCATACCAAGCAATCCTATCAAACAGGAATTGGAATCATTAAACTGTACCTTGCTGCAATTTACATTTATGCCCACATTACAGCCACCACAGAACAAATCCACCACCTTGTCCGCATCCTTTGGAAACAACGGAAGTATCTGTGGAAGAAGCTTATATTTTCCTCCTGTATAATTTAATGCAGACGGAATAATTTCTTTTTCATTTTCATAACATTTACACAAAAATAATCTCTCCTGATTCTTCTTTATATCTGACTTTCCGGCAGAAAACACCTTATAATCCTCGGCAAACACTTTTACCTCTCCTTTTTTCTTCAAAATCCTCATAATATCCTCATCACTGATTTTGGCATTGGACCTGTCATTTCCTTTTTCTGCCATATTATTATAGGATAAAAGAATATATTTCGCATGAACAGAATCAATTAACTGCTCAAAGGCCTTTGCCGCGCGCTGGGTACAATATTTACTTTTCAGCTTTGTCCTGTCCATTTTTCTTGCAACTCCAAATACCTCCGGTTTTTCCCATCTGGCAATATTTTCCAGCAAATGATAAGCATCGCAGTACTGCCTTGAATTATACGGTGGGTCAATATATACCAAATCTGCTTCAATTTCCGACATCAGCTTATTGCTGTCTGTATTATAACAGATATTATTTTCATTTAAATGCTGCTCCGGTGTAGGTACGGACATTTCCAAATGCTTCTCAAATACAATTCCTTGACGATAGGCATCATAATGCCCGCAGGTATTTGCAATTTTATCCATTGCATATAAAAGCGAGGTAATCAACAGCGCCCTTTCTCTTGCATTAATCTGTTTTTTCTGATATCTCTGTTCAATATCCTCTCTGATATATCCTATTTTACGACAGTCCTCCAGTGAAAAATAAGTATCCGCAAAGCAGGTACTCATATAATTGTCTTCTTTTACTGTCATCTGATTATATTTCATAATAAGTTTTACAATCTTCTGTTCAGAATACGGTTCGCTGTCAAACCATGCTACATGGCAGATATAATTGCTGTACATAATATCATTTGTAATAATTTTTTTATCAATAAATGCGGATGCAACTGCCCCTGTTCCCGCAAACACATCTGCAATTGTATTGATATTTTCACATTCCTCCTCTACTACCTTTGTGATAAAAGGAAGCAGCTTATATTTGCTGCCCAGATACCGTCGATTATTAATTTTTGTCGTTTTATACAATGGCTGAGTATTATCTGCTTCCTCTGTGCGGTGATTTTTTTTAATGTATTCAAATAACTGGTTATAAACGGATTCTGTCCATATCGGTTTTCCGTTTTCATTTTTTTCTATTTCCACCACACCAGCTTCTTTCAGATAATACAGATAAGACCTTGATATGTCTAATTTTTTGGCCATTTCCGCTGCCGTATATCTCATATTTGTTCTCTCCATTTTATGCAACATTTTTCTTTATCTATTGGACACTTTCCTATTAATTATACCATTTTTTTTGTTATTTTCAATAGAAATCTGGAAATTTGAAGTAAAAAACGGATGCAGTATTCTACTTTTATAGTATAATTATCTGCATCCATTTTTAGAACGTATATGCGCTTTTTCAGGCAACCAAATACTTTGTTTATGCGCTTTTTCACCCCTTTGGCTGTTCTTTTTAAGGTATTCTTTTTTGTTATAGATTGAATATAATTTTCTTTTTATTTATAATTATATATGTATATCCTGTATTGATTAATATTACATTTTCTCCGTTCTCATTTTTATATTTTACTTATTCTAAAACTAATGCTTTCTTAGGACAAAAATTAGAACATTTTCCACATTTAATACATATACCCTCATCAACCACCGGAGCATGAAAGCCATCCTGTGTCAGAGCACCCACAGGACAGATTTTCACTGACGGACAGACATGATTTTGTGGACAGTTATCAATAATTACCTTTAATCTTTTTTCCATTTATTATTTCTCCTATTCATTGTTTTATTAAATTCCAGCAAGAATACTCCTGCTTCTTTAAGTGGCGGGCAGTTCACTCTATAAATTTATATCATATCTGCAATTTACTCTTTCGAAGATAAACAGAACCGTTTTTTTGTTGAATTAAGGGGATTTTGTTTTGTAATTTCGTGCAATTCATCATAGATAATTTGAGGAACTCCCTGTTCAAATTGTATCAAACTAAGTTCATGATGTCCCCTCATAGCCGACTCAGTCGGTCGTGTATGAAAAGCATTAAAAAAACACAAAATTTTTGCATGACATTTCTGTATAAAAACCTCTGGCAGATTATAATCCTCAATAAATGAAAGTTCTTCGTATTCCTGTCCAATCGGAATATCACTTTCTGCATATCCGTGATGAAAATATATGCTGTTTTCTGCAAATTTATTCTTTTGAAAAATTTCATAAGCGGTCTGTGAGAGTACTCCATATTGCTTGCAGTTCTTTTCTATCTCAGGTATCAGCCAGTCAGTCACAAACTCGGAAGAATACCAGCCCCATAAATAAAGTTTTCTCATAATTTTACCTCACACTGCCAACTCACACCAACTGCTCCTATCTGGCTTCTCTTCTCCACTTCTTTTCAAATACTTATCATAAAGATTATCATAAATTCCATAAAAGTACAGTTTTAGAAAACTCTCAAAATCGGGCAACAATTTGTCTCCGGTAACTGTTCCGTCTTTATCAATATACGCCGCTTCTTCCCAGTCAAACTCCTCATGGTCAAACCAGCATATCTGCCATGTATCAGAATCCTTCCAATCCAAACTTTCTTCTTTCCTGTTTACATCAAAACATAAAGCGCCTGCTCCCTCCCAGTCTGCAAACGGCACAAACTGCTTTATGTCTTCAAGAGTTACTCCATTGTCTTCCAGATAATCAACAATTTCTCGAAATCCCTCCATACTATCCCTGTAATAGCTTAACGGGTCCTTTTCTGGTATCGGCAATATTCCACACCACCATGCTCCCAGATATGGTTCTTCGTCTTCCTCAATCTCTCCTATTTCCTGCGGGGACATTGATTGTATTTGATGCATAACACTGTTGTATGATGAAGCTAAATCATCCATCGGAATTGGTGCTCGAAGCGAACAAATATTATGACAGTACGTCTTTAAATAAGTACGCAGAATAGACGGCAGTTTTACATCAAATTCCTGCTCAAATTCCTCCAGCATTTCATCAGTAACAGTAGAAGGTGACAACATATCCTCCGTTATCACTCCCCGTTCAATTAATACCTGATATGCTTCTTTTATAAAATTCTCTTCTTCTACATGTGTCATAACAGGTACCTCCTCTATTTCTTCTTTTAATCCCTTTTATTATTTCCTTTATTTTTGTATTCATTTACAGTTTTCATTTTATAATAAACACACCCATTTTTGAACATCTATTTTTTTCTCAATTCTCCTGTCTACAAACAAATATAATTCTCCACTTTCCCATTTTCTAAAATCAATATCATCATACAGCTCATACTCAGGGTCCACGATTTCATGCATACTGACAAGCTCCGGTGAAAAATTCATAGGGTCCGAAAAATCCCCCACCATTACATCATTTGTTCCAGCCCAATAGCAGCCCTCATACGCGATTTTATCTGTCTTTGAATCATAATGAATATCTGTGATAATGAAAGATTCTCCTAAAACATATTCATAATGATGCTGTAATCCTTCCGGTATGTAATAAAATACACTTTTACCTTCTATATCATATATATTTAACCCATATAAGTCTGATTTAAACAAAAAATATTTCTTTCCGTTTCGATGATGAATGATTTCTGCCGTAATACGGGGCATCCGATAGATAGATTCATACTCAAATATTGTTTTATTCTGATACATCAGACAGCATTTTTGAATAAATAATCTCCCATATTCTATATTATTTTCCACATGACTTTTTGTTGCGTAGGAATCCGCCTTTACAGTATATCCATCTTTCAAATCCTTATATTCTGTTTCTAAAAAATTGTTTTTCTTATATGCACTTCGCATTTTTCGAAAACTCAACTGATACTGTGAATCATAGTACACATTTTGATAAGACATGCCTTTATACTTATAGAAATCACATTTAATACTTGTACATGAAAATTCTATTGCTGCAAAATTACCAAACTCTATATCAATCATTATTTTGACATGATATTCCGATTCAAAAGGAATTATTTTTATTTCTATAAGACTGCTTTCCTTATAATCCTTCTCTTCTGTGGACAAATTTTTTACTCCTGAAAACCAAAAACAATAATAAGAACATCCACTGTTCTCTGTATGCTCCCACTCTGGAAATTCTCCCCTTAAATTGAAAAATTTTGTATTTAAATCCCAATTCACAGTTTCTATGACCGAATCATGAAATTCATGCTTTTTTAAAATATCGACATCAAACATTTTTTCCTCTTCCTATCTTCCTGTGTATGACCTTTCAAAAACAACTTAAATATTCTATCTAATACCATTACTCAAAAACCATGAGCAGAATCCTTTCAACCTCTTTCATATATTTTTCATATTGTAACAAAAAAGTTCTACACATACAAGACCAGTTTACATAATACTTTCTATCTCTTTTACTGCCGCATGAAATATCTGATAAAATAACTGATTTCCTGACAAACTGTGTCCTCCATGAATTTTCCACACCTTTGCTGATTTTATAATCTGCTCTGTATAAGCAGGCGATAATACATTATCTTCCATACCAAGAATCATATAAACCGGCTGAAAATGATCAGAATATTCAGACATGAAAGAAACAAGTTCATCTGTAAATGCATATTCCTCTACGAGAAATGGAATATATTTTTGAGGAGGTATACACGGATTCACAAGCAGACATGGAATTTTACATATATTACTTAGAATATAGGCATAAAATCCACCAAACGAATTCCCCACAACATAATCAATATTTTTATATGCTTTCAAATTGTTTAAAATCTCTATGGGAGATGTTTTCATATAATCAATCTGAGGAGATAAAAGGTTATCTTCTGAATATAATTTTAAAAGCAATTTATAATTTGTATTATTTGCGCCTCCGTTAAGACCATGTAAATTCAGTATCATAAATATCTCCTGTCAAATATTTTTCTTATCTTTCAAACTGTTCAATGCATCAAATACTTTATGATAAACCATCTGATTCGGATAATAACGATAATCTGCAAATATAGAAATACCATTATGATAAAAATACTCTGATATTGCCGCTGCACAGGCGGCACTTCTGCTTTGCCCGTATTCACACTGACATATCATATCCAATCCTTCACTGTAAGCAGCATAAATAAATTCTGCCAGCTTGTCAACCTCTGGAAAATAAGTATCATATGTCAAACCATAATCCGAAAGAATTTCTATATCAATATCGTGTATTGCAACTGAAAAGACACGACTTGTTTTATGTGAGTAATCCACAGGCTTGTCTTTTTCACCTGTTCTTGGATTGACAGGGTCATAAAAACTTATTACCGCTACATCTTCCGGAAAATTATTTTCCAATAATTTTTCAATAGATTCTCTTGAATAAATTTCAATCTTCATGTTTATTCTCCACAATACATACAGGCAGTACGAAATGTTATTTATATCAAGTATTATTCACATTTGATATTATCCATACGAAATACTATCTGTATTGAATACTATCCAGATTAAATACTGCCGTCTTCCTTCGCCCATCCATATGCATACTTTACAGCTCTATTCCAGCCTTTCACTTTTTTCTTTCTGTCTGCCTCTTCAATTAAAGGTTTAAACGTACAATCACTTGCCCAGTTTTTCATAACTTCTTCCTTATCTGCCCAATATCCCACTGCAAGCCCTGCCAGATAAGCGGCTCCCATTGCAGTTGTCTCCACGCAGTTCGGTCGAATTACCGGCACATTTACAATATCCGCCTGCGTCTGCATAAGAAAATCATTCGCACTTGCACCGCCGTCAACCTTCAGCGCTGCTATTTTTATCTGTGAATCCGCTTCCATTGCCATTAGAACATCATTTACCTGATATGCGATTGACTCCAATGTTGCGCGGATAATATGATATTTATTTACTCCCCGCGTAATCCCGGCAATCGTTCCTCTTGCATACTGGTCCCAATGCGGCGCTCCAAGACCTGTAAATGCTGGAACAACATAACAGCCGTTAGTATCTTTTACTTTTCCTGCCATATATTCAGAATCTGCCGCCGAATCAATGATTTTTAATTCATCACGCAGCCATTGTATAGCCGCGCCTGCCACAAAAATAGACCCCTCCAGAGCATAGTTTACTTTTCCGTCCAGTCCCCATGCAATCGTTGTCACCAGACCATGTTTTGAAAACACTGGCTTTTCTCCCGTATTCATAAGCAGAAAACATCCGGTTCCATAAGTATTTTTCACCTCACCCGCAGTAAAGCAGGTCTGTCCAAATAACGCTGCCTGCTGGTCTCCCGCTGCTCCCGCAATCGGTATAGAACCGCCAAAAAAAGAGGCATCCGTCTCTCCATAAATACAGCTTGAAGGCATTATCCCCGGAAGCATACACTTTGGTATATGAAATTCAGCAAGAATTTCATCATCCCATTCCAGTGTATTAATATTAAACAGCATGGTACGGGAAGCATTTGAATAATCGGTAATATGAACCCTGCCCTTTGTCAGTTTCCAGATAATCCATGTTTCGACTGTGCCAAATAACAGCTCGCCATTTTCTGCTCTCTGCCTCGCACCTGACACATTGTCCAATATCCATTTCACCTTTGTTGCTGAAAAATACGCATCCAATACAAGCCCTGTTTTTTGCTGAAATCGTTCGGTAAGTCCTCTTTCCTTCAAGGCATCACATTCCTTTGATGTCCGTCTGCACTGCCATACAATTGCATGATAAACAGGTGCCCCTGTATGCTTATCCCATACAATCACTGTTTCTCTCTGATTTGTAATACCAATTGCAGCGATATCTTTTGCGGCAGCTCCTATCATATTCATCGCTTCAACAGCTACTCCCAACTGGCTTGCCCAGATTTCATCTGCATCATGCTCTACCCATCCGGGCTGCGGAAAATATTGTGTAAATTCTCTCTGTGCGGTGCTGCACACTTCACCCTTTTCATTAAATAAAATACATCGGTTGCTTGTTGTACCTGCATCCAATGCCATAATATACTTTGCCATAAATCCTCTCCTGTTTTGATTTCCAAACTTTTATATATTGTGTATTATACTATATAATCGAACTTATTTTCAAGGTAATATGTGAAATTTCACAACTTATTTCCTCGGCTCATCAATAAATAAAATCTGATAACTTCTGCTTTAAAAATATGGCTTAATACAAACATATCTGATAAACTATCCCTATCAACAATTTTATATAAATTCAGAAAGGAACAAAATAAAATGAAAGTAATCATTGCTGTTGATTCATTTAAAGGGAGCCTTTCATCTTTGGAAGCCGGAAATATCATAAAACAGGGAATAAAAAAGGCAATATGTGATGCAAAGGTTTCTGTTCATCCGCTTGCAGACGGAGGTGAAGGGACAATTGAAGCATTAACCTTTGGAATGGGTGGAAAACTGGAACATATCACAGTAACAGGTCCATTGGGAAAGCCTGTGAAATGTATGTTTGGAATTATTGAAAAAACCAGAACTGCGATTATTGAAATGTCCGGCGCAGCAGGAATTACCCTTGTTGCAGAAAACGACAGAAATCCTCTTAACACTACTACTTATGGTGTAGGTCAAATAATAAAAGAGGCTGTTTCCAGAGGATGCCGGCATTTTATTGTTGGTATTGGGGGAAGCGCTACAAACGACAGAGGAATCGGTATGCTTCAGGCATTAGGCTATGGTATGCTTGATAAAAATAAAAATCAGGTTCCGTTCGGTGCAAAAGGCTTAAAGGCACTTGATAAGATTACAGATGAAAATGTATTTCCAGGTCTTCGGGAATGCACCTTTCGAGTAGCATGTGATGTGACAAATGTTTTGTGTGGGGAACAGGGATGCAGCGCTGTCTTTGGACCGCAAAAAGGCGCAACCTCTTATATGATTACACAGATGGATAAATGGCTTGCCCACTACGCAAAACTGACTGCAAAAAAATATCCTCACGCAAATGCAAATCAGGCTGGAACAGGAGCAGCCGGAGGTCTGGGTTTTGCCTTTCTTTCTTATACAAATGCGGTGCTGGAACCCGGAATTAAAATTGTTTTGGATGAAACAAAACTGGAGCAGAATATAAAAGCAGCGGATATTGTAGTCACCGGCGAAGGCTGCCTTGATGGACAGACTATATTTGGAAAAGCCCAATCGGTGTAGCAGAAATTGCCAAAAAGTATAATAAAACAGTAATTGCCTTTTCAGGCTGTGTCACAGAGGATGCAGTAATATGTAATCAATATGGTATTGACGCATTTTTTCCAATTCTTCGAAACGTACAAACCCTGCAAGAAGCAATGAATTCAGAAAATGCAGAAAAAAATATGCTTTTTACAGTAGAGCAGGTATTTCGGCTGATAAAAAATATTTGACTAATGCTATCGAAAATTTCTTAAAGCAATGGGCTGAATCATGCAATCAACACAATTGTTGGTTGCATGTTTGCACAAATTACAGGTTGCTATAATCTAAATTCTATGGTATGATATGAAAACAAACATATATTCACTCATAAAAACTTAGTTAAAACCATGATACAAGGAGAAAACTTAATATGGACTTTTCTACAATAACTGCCTGCGGTGAATCCTGTACTGGCTGCAAAAAAAGAAGTGACGGAATATGTAAAGGATGTATTGAAGCAGATGGATATGTTCCAGAATGGGCAGGCTCTGGCAGATGTAAAATACATGCATGTACCAGAAATCATAATGTGCAATTCTGCGGTATATGTGATAATTTCCCTTGTCAGCATCTAACTGACTACATACACTGGAATCCAAATATTGTAGAACATTTAACTACACTTGCCAGTCAATATCACAAACAAAATTTAAAAGGAGAAAAAAATATGGAAATCACAGAACAATTTAAAAAAGAAATTGCACCGTTCACTTGGATAGAACATGAGGGAAGCGCCTCTGTCTGCTTAAATGCAGGTGAGTATTTACAGGAAATATTTGATACTCGTGCTAATGACGGCTTTGAGGGCAGCGGTTATGACTGGGAAAGTCTGGCTAAAGTTTTTCTGGAAGAAAAATGTTCTGATTTAATTGAAAAAATTAATTTTGATTCAGAAGCCGGAATGTTTTGCGTCTACTCTAAGAATATCGAAGCTTTACAGGAATTTATCCGAGACTTTAAAAATGCTTGTATGGATAAAACATTGATTCTGGACTTGTTCAGCCGTGCTGAATTAGACTAATATAATTATTTCTTTATAACATTATATGTTGTACTTTTGGAAACTACTGCCGGAGAATAGAGTTGATACAGATAATTGGAAACCTTTTATATGTAAAAAAACAGAAGCAAAAAAACAAAATTCCAAAGATACAGAAAACAAATTTGTTTATCTAATTCGCTCTGAAAGAGCTGTATTACAGGAATACAGAACCATTTTCTGTTAAAGAATAAAAATTATAATTCAAGATTCAGGAGAAAAAAATGTATATTGAAGATAAGTATTGGAATAATTATATCGGCGACACTGATGACAGCTTGACGCTTGTGGAATATCTGGCAACAAAACAAAAAAAAGAAATTTCTGTTGGAGAAATATTTGAGGATTTTGAACTGGACACACTAAATGGCAACTTTAAAAATCAGGAAACTTCTCTGATGTTTGTAGATTCTTGGAAATATATGGAGATTTGCTACGCCATTGACCTTATTATTGACCTTGCCGCTTTGCTGTTAGAATGTAAAGTAAACAAAACTGTTAATTTATGTGAATTATTTGGAGGTGATTTAGAGGAAGTCACTATTCCTGACGTTTCTATTACAGCTACGTCAAAGGAACATGAAATAATAAATAAGGTTCTTATGGATTTTGTTGCTGCGCCGCTTACTTATGATTTAAACGAAATGGTTCCCAAAAAAGATATGCTGGAGATGGCTGCGGTTTGTAAAAATTTAAGAAAAGAATTATATGAATAATATAAGTTATTCAAGAGATGAACGCCCAAATTTTCAAATCACCATGAAACTGTATGAGACAGATATACATACATTACAGGAATTTATTGCAAATGAAAGTATAGACGGAGCATTTTCTGAAAAATATTTAATTTTATATAATTTTGTTACAGATTGTATATATTCAGAAGATATTCAGCCGGAATTAATCAGATATTTACTGCCATTTTATTTAAAGTCTATGGAACAGGCTGTTATATATGAAAACCATGATTATCTGCAAAAAACAGCGATGGATATTTATTTTGAATTTAATGACGCAATGTTTTTTAATCAGAAAAATTTCAAATATGCTGTCGGAGAAAAAAACTATAAGTATATTATGGAATATTATATTTCACAGACATTAAAGAAGATGGAAATACAGAATTGTTATATGCTTGAATGGGTGTCTTTATTTAATACTACTGCTGCGCTTGACAATAATAATATTCGCCGTTTATTTCACGAAATTTTTAAAGGCTCATTAAAAATAAAATATTCATTTTTTCAATATCTTTCTGTTCTTCTTTTTAAAGAAAGCGATAATTTACTTGCTGTCAACGAATCACAACTATTTTGGTCAAGCGATATATGGAATTTTGATGAAGGCTGTGTGACGCGTCATATTTTCTGGAATGATGAAGTTGTGAAATTTGTTGACAAAAAAATAAACAGAGGACAGATTGAGGCTTTATTTAAAGAGATAAAGCCATTTATATACAGTATTCTTGAGCCGGAATTTGTTGAGCTTCTCTGTGAAGAAATGGAAAAAAGTTTTGCTGAGGGTATATTTTATAGACGAAAAGCTGAATATTTAAAAAAAATAAATCATATATCAGACCATATATACTGGGATATTACCTTTTAAACATCGCAGCCAGCAAAAACAAAATACCAATAATAAATAAAAGTTACATAAATATCCATAAAGCACAAGAAACGGTCAATTTTTATAGATTGTCTGTCTCATTTTTTAAGACCATTAAAAAGAGGAAATATAAAAGAAAGAGAAATAATTTTAATGGAATTTAGCAACATAAAATTAATAGAGCCAACAATAGAATATGAGAAAGATATCTGGCAATTCCGACAGGAAATAATTTCATCAAATGATTTTGCGTTATCACATTAATACCCCTATTTTGAGCACATGGGGCGGACATATGGGATATTATGTACGTCCAAATGAAAGGAAGAAAGGGTATGCAAAAGAAATGGTAAGACAAAACCTGCAAAATTGCAAAGCCTTAAATATTAAGAAAGTAATGATTACCTGTGATGCGAATAATTCGGCCAGTGAAAGAACAATTCTTTCAAATGGCGGTGTTTTTGAAAAAAATGTAGAAGTGGACGGCTGTATCATTAAAAGATATTGGATAACTCTATAATGACTGTATAATTTTTTATGTAAAGGGAGTGTCGCAAAATAGCCATTATATACAATATATGGTACTTAGACCTTATGAGTCTCAGCATATATTATATATAAGCTGTATTTTGCAACAGTCCCTTTTTACACCAATATAAATATTCTTTTCTATTTCTCTATCCTGTAAAATCCTGCTGACTGGGCCGGAACCTTTATGGTAGTTCCATCAGCAGAAATCTTTCCTCCGAAATTATAAATGCACTCCGTCGGCAAATACTTACATTCAAAAGTTTTTTCCTCCGCTGCCGGATTAATAACTACAACTATCGTTTCCTGTTTCCCACTTCTTAAATATGCAAGAGGATAACCAACATTTACAAATTCTATTTCACCCCTGCTCTGCAAAGCCTCATGGGACATACGTACAGCAATCAGCCGTTTAATTTCATGGTAAAGAGAATTTTCATCCTGTATCTGTTCTTCTGCTGTCGGTCTGTCAGAACTTTCATCCTGCGGAATATACAGTCTGTCTTTTGCTGCGCTGCTAAATCCCATATTCAGCGAATTATCCCACTGCATAGGCGAACGTGAACCTGTTCTGTTATATCCTCCTTCCACAGAGGTAAGGTTTTCCACATATCTCATTCCAATCTCATCACCATAATAGATAAACGGAGCGCCGGGCATAGAAAGCAGAAATGCAAACGCCACTTTAAGCTCATCGCCATGAATACTTCTTGCCAGCCGGTCCATATCATGATTTCCTGACGGAATACAGATTAATCCTTTTCTTTCACTCTTTTCATAGCTTTCTTTATATTTATTTACAAAATCTACAATAGTTCCTTCAACTTTTGATGAAAAATAAGGCTTGTCACACCGGAATAAATCATTATAATGAGATGGACCAAAATGCAGGGTAAAATCCATATGAAAGCCTCCCTGCAGAGATTTGTCCGGCTCACCCCACTCGGAAACCATAGCCGCATTTGGAAATTCACTGTCCAGAAAAGCTCTCACACTCTGCCAAAGCCGAATGGTTCCTTTTCCTTCCTCGTCATGTTTCACAAGCGAGCCTGCCATATCTACACGGAAACCGTCTGCACCCATATTCAGCCAGAAACGCATAATATTTTTCAATTCCTCCAGCGTAGCTTTTGGACCTTCATCGTCCATAGACTGCTGCCAAGGGCGGTCCGGCTTGTAAAACCCATAATTAAGCGCAGGCTGATGTGAAAAAAAGTTTACCGCACAGGAACCGTCTCTGTCAGAAATTCCCCGCAGTGAACCCATTCCCCACACTTCTTCCCATATACTGTCTGTCCAGACATATCGGTCTGTATACTCATTTTTTTCCGCTTTCATAGACTCCTGAAACCATTTGTGGTTAATGGAAGTATGTCCTGGCACAAGGTCCAGAAGAATATGCATATCACGTTTATGAACTTCTTCAAACAGACGTTTTAAATCTTCATTTGTTCCATATCTTGGCGCGGTTTTATAATAATCAGAAACATCATAGCCTGCATCTCCAAATGGTGACTCAAAGCATGGATTCATCCAGATTGCTGTACAGCCAAGCTCTTTAATATAATCAAGTTTTTCAATAATTCCCTGAAAATCTCCGATGCCATCGGCATTGGAATCCTTAAAGGATTGTGGATAAATTTCATAAAACACGGCATTATCAAGCCATTTTGGTTGTGTACTCATAATAATAAATCCTTTCTAAAAAATAAAAACTGTTTCAAATGTTCATTTATTGTATCATTTTCATAGTGATTTGGCAATATAGTATTTAAATTATGCAGCGATAGAAAAGAGGCAAAGATGAAATTTCTTTGACATATATTGCATAACTGGTGAAGGCTATTCCACTTCTCAAAGTAACAAAATGAAAAAGGAAGAACTGCTGCAAACATAGATAACTTATCTATCCAAACAGCAGCTTTTCCTTTTTTATTTTAATCGTCAATATCCCAATCTAAAAATGTACCTGTCACTGCATCAATTTCAAATTCATATTCTATACCCTGATAGTAAATGGAGCCCTCATAAATTGCTCTCCCGTCATCATAATCCAAATGTATCTGAATATTATTTTCTGAAGCTCCTGAAACCTTTGCAAGCGCAAGCGCTTTGGCATCGGCCTCTGAAATATAATTGCCCTGTGCTGGAAGCTGGTAAAAATCATCCTCTATATCCATATCTTTCTTTCGGATTGTTCCTGATGCCGCATCGATTTCATAGTCATATTCTGTGCTTCCCACATAAAATTCAACCTCATACTCCCATATACCGTCATCCATTTCAAGCTTTATCCGCTGGCTTAATACCTGACTTTCCGAAACACCTGCATCGCCAAACGCGATTTGTTTTGCCTGTTCCTCTGTGATAAGTCCCTCCTGTAAAACAGAGTTATTAGAAGGTTGTGTTTGTACCGGCGCAGAACTGGTCTGCGGCTGTGTTGGAACCTCCGGCACTGCATGATTTGATACATCCTTGCTGCGGACTGCTCCTGATATGGCATCTATATCATAATCATATTCTGTATTTCCCACATAAAACTCAATTTCATATTCCCAAATGCCATTATCGGACTCCATTTTAATACTCATATTAGATACATTACTATTATCTATTCCCGCATCGTCAAAGGCAATTTTTTTTGCCTCTTCCTCTGAAATAAATTTATCCTGCGAATCCTGCCGGCTTTCATTTTGACTATTTGTTTTTGTATCCGTTTCTGACTGTGAGCTGTCTGTTTCCTTTATCTGTGTCTGTTCCTCAGATTTTCCAGTCGATAAATCAGAGTTATTTTCACATCCACAGATAAGCATGGTAACTGCCATAATACCAAAAACATTTCTTATTACTTGTTTTATGGTTCTAATCTTTGTAACTGCCATATTCTCCTCCTAAAATCTTTATTTTATGATTCTTTTTCTGTCTCAAATTTCAAAATCAATATTTATCTGTTTCATATCTGATGTTAAAACTGCTCAAAGTCATATTCTATAATTGCTCCTGACACAGCGTCTATCTTATATTCATATTCTATTTTTTCATAGTAAAACTCAATCTCATACACAGTTCTTCCATCATCATTTTCCAGTTTTGCTTTTGAAAAAACAATTTCATTCTCAGCAATCTTTGCATGCTCTGCGGCAATACTCTTTGCCTGGTCCACTCCAATATATTTATCCGAATTTCCGGAATTATTAGAGTCAATATGATATGCTTTTGTTTCCATACTTACAACTTCGCCGTTTGTGGCATTGATTTCATATTCGTATTCCGCCTGTGTGGAATAAAATTCAATTTTATATATTAATATGCCGTCGTCTCTGTCAAGCTTTGTTTTTGTAAATGTTATGTCTGTTTCTGATAATCCTGCACTTTGCAAAGCTTTCTCCTTTGCCGAATCAAGAGAGATTGTATTGTTATCTGCCGATGGCTGCGTCTGTTGATTATTCTGCAACTGTTGATTTTGTAACGAATCCTGCGCGGATTTATGATAATCTGTATCTTTGGAAATAATTTCTCCACTCTTTCCATCTATTGTATATTCATACTCATTTCCTTTTGAATAAAACTCAACTTCATATTCAAAACTTCCATGGTCAAAATCTAAATCAATCCAAATCTTTGAAACATCATCAGCAGAAATTCCTGCATCTGCCAAAGCTATTCTCTTTGCTTCTTTTTTACCTATAAGAACCTTATTTAAAATTGCGCTGCCGGCGAAAAAAACAATGCCGCATATTACGAAAAGTACAATAACAGAAAGAATTACTTTCTTTGGATTGTTAAAATATTCTTTTATCTTTTTCATAAAGATGCTCCTTTCTTGTAGCCGCCCAAAAGGCTGTATTGTTGTTTACATCTGTATTATATTTTACAAAAATTAAAAAAACATTAGAAGAATGAAATTTTTCTGTTTTTAATAATTTTTTTCAATAAAGTGCAGAATGTATTATCAGGCAGCTTCATCTATTGCATATTAAAGCAGCAGGTCATATCTGACCTGCTGTTTTCTTTTATTTGATATTAAATTTTATATACTTTTCAAAACAGGTAAGCTAACTGTAAATATGCTTCCTTTGTCAGGCTCGGAAGAAACCATTATCTCTCCTCCATGAAACTGTACAATTTCCCTCACCATCGCCAGTCCCAGTCCGCTTCCTTCCAAAGTACGCGAGACATCTGCGCGGTAAAAACGCTCAAAGATTTTTTTCTGCTGCTCTTTTGAAATACCAATCCCATTATCCTTAACAGTAATTAAAATCTTTTCTTTTTGATTTAGGCCAACAAAAATACTTCCATTTTGCTTTCCGTAGCGATAAGCATTACTGATTAAATTTGTCAGAAGTCTTGTTATTAAAAGACGGTTTCCCTCAAAGAAAATATCTGGCTCAAGCTCCCATGTCAGAGTAATTTCTTTATCCCTCAAAAGAGCCATATCCTGACAAATATCCTCTATAAGCTCCGACAGGTTAAGAGATTCTTTTGGATAGCTTTCATTCTTCTGCTCCATTCGGGTAAAAACAAGCATATCATCTATCAATCTTGACATTTTCCTGCCCTGTCTTTGTATCACATAAAACGCTTCCTCATATTCCTCCACACTTCTTGTTTCACTTAAAATATATTCGCATTGAGCCATAATAACAGCCATAGGCGTGCGAAGCTCATGAGATGCATCCGAAGTAAAACGTCTTTCTGTCTGAAAAGCTGCCTCTAACCGTGCAAACATATCATCAAATACCGCCGCAAGCTGATGAAGTTCATCACCTCCCCTGCCAAGAGCAATCCTTTTTTGCAAATCACTGCCCTGACTAATCTGTGCCGCTGCTTCTGTAATTTGATTTACCGGCCTTAACATTCTTTTTGCCACCAAATATCCGCCAAATACTGCCATAACAAGCAATACTGGAAGCGCAATTAACGAAATATGCACAACTGCGGTAACTCTTTCCATATCCTCATTTTCCGAAACAATTCCGCGCAGCCAGAGCCCGTCTAATTTTCTTCCTTCCAGTTTACGGTCAAAAATATAATAACCCGTGCCTTCATAAGAAATTTTCTGCAATTTTTCATCTTCAAAATGGATTTTTGATGTTTGCTTTATCAGTCGATTCTCTCCCTGAACCTCCTACGACTAAAGTTGCAGGGTTCTAAAAACAGTTAATCATTCACTGTTTTATTTAAGAAGTTTGGTATTTCATACAGCCAATCCGAAGGATTGACTGTCGAATATTCTGCCTGATTTCTCAGGCAACCCTTATTCTTATCGGTGTGTCCAGTTCACCTCTATCGTATAATCCCCTAAGAGATACAACATTACTTTTTTTCAAAATATTTAATGCTCCGTTTACATCTGCATTTAAAGTCTTTCCATTGGCACATTGATATAAGCCGCGCTTTACTCTTTTTCCACTAAATGTGTAGTTTTGTGGATTATCTGCATGATATATTGGAATTTCATCCTTATCAAAGAAACTTGCTTTCGATGTATAACTTTCTTCCTGTTCTACATAATGAATTCCATATAACCTACATAAATACTCCAGCTTCTCTCTTAACTTTCCAAATGGGATATTTACAAAATTTTGATTATTCTGCTTTCCCATACCACTATTTTTTTTGAATGGTTTGTTATATCCACATACGAATGTACCAATCTTATTTTTTAAACAGTAATCAATAATAATTCTTGCACTCTTTGACATATAATCATTCACTTTATTATTTCGGTTTCTTCTGATTTGTTCCTGCTTATTTGTACAGCCTTTACCAAAATTCTGTTTATCTTTTATGCTCTGTAACCTTGCATTTTCTTTGTGAAACCATTGATTGACAGATTTTAACCTTTTCCCATCTATTATGAAAGATTTGCCTTCGCTTGTGACACAGGTTGCAAGATTATCTATCCCGAAATCGACTGCAAGTGCATGGTTTATATCTAAATTACTTTGAATTTCCTCTGTTTCATATACATACTGAATTTCAAAGAACCTTGCTTTTGATTTTGGGATTATTTTTATTTCTTTCACCTTTTTACCAACAAGTTTCGGTGGAATATTGATTGTGATTCCTTTATGTTCTTTCTTATATTTTTGGGAATATGGAATGGTAAGCTGATTTTCTTTTAATCTTACAAATCCTATGACTAATGTTGCAAAACCGTCTTTCGGAAGATATTTCGGCAGTTTCGTATCTTTAAAAGAATACCTGCCTTTCTTAGCTAGTTTTATAAGTCCGAAAAATGATTGAAACATTCCGTCCACTTCTTTTAAAATCTGTTGAGCCATGTTGGAATTTAATGTTTTATAATTTTCTGATGTTTTCAGTAAAGCGTAATTTTTTTCATAGTTTAAATAGTTACTTTCTTTGAAATAATACTGCCTTACATTGTATATCGCTTCATTTGTAAGATTTTTCGCTATATGACACAACTCTCTAAGATTTTTATAATCTTCTTTTGATAACTGTTTTACCTGTTGTTTCATAGTGAAATACATTTATAATCACCTCTTTTCTACAAGGTAATTATAGCATATTTTACTATAAAATGAAATATTGTTTTAAAAATAATATTGTTTTTTATACGATAGATGAAAATACACATTAGAACCCTGTTCGTTTCATCGTATCAGAGGTTGTCGTTCATACAGGAACGCTACTTCCCATACAGTTCTCTTATGAACTTCTTATGCTTTCACATAAGCACAGACTATATCTTATCCATATCTTATCTCTAAGACTTAGGCGAAACCACTTCCAACACCCATCGCTTGTGCTGTACTTCCCTCAAGAGGAATAGTCGTTGAAGTTTCTCTTTCGAGCTTACCTGCTGATTTGCCATTTTAAAGGTGTTTAGGATTTAACCCTGCACTATCTAATTCATTTTTTCTGCTTTCGCCACGTTCACGTTTATACCATATTGAATGTCATCAACTTAGGTATTGCGTTGTAGTTGAATTAGCTTTAGGCATTGTTCCAGCAGTTCAGTTTCTTAGTTGCGCAGTGTAGACTGCGGCTACATACAGATTTCTCTATATGCTTACTATATCATGGCAATTTATCTCATGGCTAAAGCCACGAGTATTTTTGACACTTCTAATAAAGCAGGGTTCCGTTTTCGGAATACAATGCTGTAATTATCCCGTTAACCTTATCTAAAAAATCATCATCTATTTCCAGAAGTCCGTCTTTATAAGAAATATAAATATCCCCGTCATAATCTATGGAATCTTCATTTAAGCTGTCAAAAAATTCTACTTCGTCTACATTATCCTCGACCGTCTTTATCAAGTTATCTTTTATATTTTTTTGCATTACGGAGCGGTTAATCCAAAAAATCGTCGTAAATGTAATCCCGACTACCAGAACCAGTATTGCAGAAAACCATATTGTAATTTTCAGCCTGATAGATAAATTTTTCATGATTTTTCCCTCAGTACATACCCGCTCCCCCGAATGGTATGAATCAGTTTATTTTCAGAATCACTGTCTATTTTCTTTCTGAGATAACTGATATAAACATCCACCACATTTGTACCTCCCTCATATTCAAAATTCCAGATATGATTTTCTATCTTTTCCCTTGATAAAACAATTCCGCGGTTTCTCATCAGATATTCCAAGAGATGATATTCCTTTGCTGACAGTGTAATTTCCCTGTCTCCCCGTTTGATGGTATGTGAGGCAGTATCAACCACCAAATCTGCAACTGTCAGAAGATTATCTGTCATACCGAATTTTTTTCTTGTCATCGCCCGCAGTCTTGCCCCAAGCTCCTCGAAGGAAAAAGGCTTGATTAAATAATCATCTGCGCCGCTGTCTAACCCCTTTACACGGTCTGAAACCGCATCGCGTGCGGTCAGAAACAGTACCGGCGTATCCTTTTTCTGCTGCCGCAGATGTCGCAGAACAGCAAAACCATCAATCTTTGGCATCATAATATCCAGTATTACCGCATCATAATCTGCTGAATTCAGATACTCAATAGCTTCTTCCCCATCAAAACAGCTATCCACAGAGTAGCCGTCTGCGGACAGTTTTTGAGTAATAATTTTATTTAAATCTTTTTCATCTTCTGCCAATAAAATACGCATAGCTATCATCCCTTCTCATAAATATTGTTATTTAGAAATCGTTTATTGACAATATCATTCCGAAAAATATTCGCTGAGCAGAATAGAATAACATACTTTGTCAATTATTCCATTATTACATCGGCCCGCCTGTCTGAGCGTACCCTCATACACCATATTACATTTCTGCATAACTCTTCCGGAAGCAGGATTTCCACCCGCATGATACGCATATATACGATTGAATCCTACTTCACGAAAAAAGAAATCTATCACCTTTTTTGTTGCCTCTGTCATAAGCCCCTTGTTCCACCATTCTTTTCCCATTTCATAAGCCAATTCCACCTGACTTACTTTATCATCGGGATTCATGCCAAAATATCTGCCGATTACTTCACCGCTCTCTTTTAGCTGAATCGCCCAACTGTATCGATTTGGCCTCTGATATGCGCCCAGCCAGTTTTCTGTAAACATATTAGCGGCATTTATCACATCCTCCACACTGTTCATAGGAACATAATTTGTCCATTTCCATACATCTTTATCACTCCAGCAGTTATAATAAATCTGTTCTAAATCCTCCATACAAAAAGGTCTTAAAATAAGACGTTTTGTTTCAAGTACAACAGTTCCTTTATGTTCCATAAATAACCTCCAATCTTTTATAGTCATCTTCTATATAGCACATCTGCTTACAAAAACAGCACACTGAAAAACTTCTGAAAAGTTTTAAAATCCCTCAAAAAGTTCTGATATTCTGTTGAAAAGCTGTTTCAAAAATTAATGATTTATTATATCATTTTCACAGTTATATTGCAATATACTTTCTGTTGATATTTTATCTGACATAAGCTATCCCAAATATTAATTACAATTTTTTGAATAACACACAAAAATTTCATGACAAATATAAAGAAGTCTTCCCTGATTATACTTCTTTCAGAGAAGGCTTCTGAATATCCGCCCATTTTTTTAATTTTCATTATCTGAAAATGTTCCTGAAACAGCAAACTATCTGCCGGCATATAACATTTGTTATTGCTTATAAATAGTTTCTATCAGCCATTTTTCTGCCCCTTCTGCCAGCTCTTGTGCCGTCAACTCCGGCTGTTTTCTCAATTCACGCTCTACAAACTCAATCAGCTTTACAAGATGAATCATTGTATTTCCTCTGCTGACAAAATATTTTAAAATCTCCAGAAGCAGGCTGTAAGATATTTTCTCCGGTACAATACCTTCAATCTGCGCCGGATATGAAATTTTTAAATTATCAGTCAATATTTTTACAATCTGAGCATTTAAAACATGTGCATAATTTTCTTTCACTACACTTCCAAGCTTTTCTATGATTTCCCTGCCGGTATTTTCTGTAATTTCCGCTATTATTTCTTTATAAAGAACTTTGTGGTAAGAAACAATCTGTATTTCATTTTTATTCAATCTTAACTGGTCCATAACTTTCACTGTCGGAAGCAGAAATCCTTCTACTGCAAGATGATTCCGCTGTTCTACAACGTATTCTTTCCATGTATTTTGCATAAAAAGTTCTAAAAATCCTTCTCCAAACTGCAGGCTGACCGGTTCATCGCAGCTTCTCAAAATTGCCATAACCTGATGAAATACTTCGGTATCATAATTCTCTGATATCTGTCCACTTTCAATATTCAGCAGGTAATCCGCACTGATATTTAATATTCTGCATATATCCTGAAGTATGGTAATATCCGGCAGACTCTGATTTCTTTCCCAACGTGAAACCGCCTGCGGTGTCACACAAAGCTTTGCTGCAAACTCCTCCTGTGTCATATTTTGATTTTGACGGCATTTGGATATTTTTTCTCCAAAATCTGTAATATTCATATATACATCTCCTTTTATCAATTATTTACTTAGGCGTTTGTGAAACGCCACAAGCCGCATAAATACGGTATTTTTTTGTTGCTA
>ERZ778516.868-NODE-868-length-24556-cov-6.032774_pt1 | contig 24556 bp, 15 predicted proteins | sample MGYA00510342_ERZ778516 | MGnify/ENA primary metagenome ERZ778516 (study PRJEB29527, sample SAMN07138961) | mouse gut metagenome | material: feces | host: mouse | place: China:Nanjing | collected 2016-01-25 ... | reverse complement strand
ATACGATTGCTTTACCTAATTCAGAGCATAAAAACGTGGTGCTTTTCGTAGAAGACAATCAAGAATTCCAAGATTTTATGAGCAATCAACTCAAAGAAAATTATCTGGTACTAAAAGCCGGCAATGGAGTGGATGCATTACGAATATTAGGAGAACAGAACATAGACCTGATAATAAGTGATGTAATGATGCCCGTAATGGATGGAATGGCTTTGTGTAAAGAAATAAAGGAAAATCTTCGCTATAGCCACATACCCATCATCTTGCTGACGGCGAGAACAGACTTACAGACACAACTGGACGGGTTGAAAATCGGTGCCGATGAATACATAACCAAACCATATTCCATAGATTACCTGAAAGCACGCATTGAAAATCTGCTTGAAAACAGAAAGAAGATACGTGAATCGTACAAGTACTCCCCCGAATCGACGATAGAAGTCATAGCCCACTCCAAAGCCGACGAGGACTTCCTTAACAAACTGGTGGAAACCATCCACGCCCATCTGAATGAAGTGAACCTGGATGTAGACGCCTTGGCCTTAATGATGAATATGAGCCGTGCCACATTATATCGTAAAGTAAAGAGTATTTCCGAATTGACTCCCAATGATTTCATTCGTTTGATTCGCCTTAAAAAAGCGGCAGAACTGTTAAGAAACAAAGAATATCGTATCAATGAGATAGCATTCATTGTAGGCTTTAATTCTTCATCCTATTTTTCCAAATGCTTCTATAAGCAGTTCGGTGTATTGCCCAAGGATTTTGAACGCAGCAAATAATATATACTGAAGTTTCGCAAGTTGCCTTTGCGTTATCAAGACTATCCCAATTCCCCTCCTCCCGGGAGGAGGAGAGATGAGATACTACTGTTTGTCAATAATATGAGAAACTTGCGAAACTTAAAATATATATTCATAATGAAATTCGGACAGAGGATATCCTGAAAGCCGAAATGAGACGATATTCCTATTTCATTGATACAATATTCACTTTTTTCCTCTTTGATATGATTTTCCCTTTTTTTGATACGAATTCATCAACACGACCACAGTGAATTACTTATTTTTGCTTCCATAAAAATCAATTAATATTTGTTCAACCTAACAACTAATAGCATGAAAAGAAACTATTGGCTATGTAAAACATTCCTGTTGATGACAATAGGATTATATCCCGTTGCAATAACAGCATTCGCCAATACTGATGAACTTTCTGTTACAAGTATCCAGCAACAGAAGTCCATACCGGTATCTGGTACAGTCGAGGACAATAATGGAGTACCTCTGCCAGGGGTCAATATTATGGTAAAAGGAACCACAAACGGTACCATCACTGATGAAAACGGTAAATTCAGGCTGACCGTTCCTGCCGGTTCCAATTTAGTAATCACTTACATCGGCTATACCACGCAAGAGGTGAAAGCCAAGCAGAATCTGAAAGTGACTTTGATGGAGAACAACGAGTTGCTTTCGGAAGTAATTGTAACCGGAGTGGCTCGAGGCACCTCACGAGAAAAATTATCCTTCAGCGTTGAGAAAGTACAAAAAACGGCACTTAAAGAAGTAACCGGAACCTCAGTTGCCACCACTTTGTCCGGAAAGATGCCAGGTATCAAGGTATTGCCCACTACAGGTAATCCAAATGACGAGCCCATCATCCAATTGCGTGGCGCCATCTCATTCGCCAGCACAGACCAACCGTTGATTATAGTAGACGGCATCGTAACCGCGGGCTCACTTAAAGACATCAACATGGAAGATGTTGAGAACATCGAAGTCATCAAAGGTGCAGCTGCCGCATCATTCTACGGAGCAAAAGCGGCTGCCGGCGTCGTATCAATCACTACCAAACGCGGCAGCAGTCTGGAAAACGGCCAAGTGGACGTAACTTTCAAGTCTGAAGTAGGCACAAGCTGGATTGGTTTCGTTCCCGAAAGGACAACTGCCCACGGACATGTAGTGGACGACAACGGCAACATCACCTCTGCTATTGAGAACGATGGAATTTGGGACAACAAATACGATATGTCCCACGATGCCTATGACGACTTCTTCGTGCCCCGCCTCTTCTCATCCAATACATTCGGCCTTACAGGACGTTCAAAGAGTGGCGATATCAATTATTACGCCTCCATTCAGAACACCAAGAATCCCGGTATCGTGAGATTGCTGAAAGGAGTGAACCGCACCAGTTTCCGTGCAAACATGGATGCCAAGCTTTCGGACAAACTCATGCTGTCCACATCCAACATGTACGTACGCTCTCACAGCGACAACCGTAACATCAGTTTCGATGACATTTTCTATGCCGATCCTAACGCCGACTTCACTGCCGACAACATAGACGGCACGCCATACAAAATCAATCCGAACGTTGTGTCAACCCGCAACAATGCCAATCCTCTGTACACTTTTGCCAATTCACGTGCCGAAAGTAATTCAAACAGATTCTTAGGGGCATACGCCCTGCGCTATCAGCCCTTTGAATGGCTCAGCCTGAATGCCAACTACAGCATTGACTTCAGCCATTCCCAAAGCTATAGCCTGAAGCCTAAAGGTAACCTGAAAGTATCATCTCCTGATGGGACAGACCGGGAACTGGGCTCCATCTCCACCAGCTCATCGAACGACTTCAAGCACAACCTCGAAGCAGGAGCATTGTTTACAAAAAAATTCAACGACTTCAATACTTCCTTGAAGCTGCAATATCTGTACGAAGACGACAAGTATGAATCAGTGTATGGCGGAGGTTCAAGACTGGCCGTATCGGGCATGGACAATATATCCCTTGAATTGGCCGACCCCACCACATTGGATATAAACTCCTACGGGCGCCGGATCGTTTCCAACAGTTACACTGCCGTATTCCAAGGGGACTATAAAGACACTTATATGATTGATGCCTTGGTCCGCAGAGACGGAGCATCCGTCATTGGTGACGACAACATGTGGAACACCTACTACCGCATCTCGGGTGCATGGAACATTGCCAAGACTTTCGCTATCCCCCACATAGACATACTGAAACCCAGAATCTCATACGGTACCGCAGGTATCCTTCCCGCCTATGGCGCCAAATACGAGACTTACAACATGAACGCAGGTTCACTGTATGGAGCCTCGCAAATGGGAAACACCAAACTGAAGGCCGCTTTGTCGCAAGAGCTCGAAGTGGGACTTGACGTCCGGTTCATGAAACGTTTCGATTTGGCATTGACCTATTCGCATAAACGCAATACAGACCTTCCCTACGTGATGGCGGTATCGGGCATCACAGGATTCGCTTACCAGAACATCAATCTTGGAGAGTTCTTCGTGCAAAGCTATGAGGCTACCTTGAACGCCAACCTCATCCAGAAGAAAAACATGTCTTGGGATGTGACCTTGACATGGGACAAAATGCATCAGAAAGTAGGTGAATTAGGCAGGCCGAACTTCACTTCAGGTAACTTGTACATCAACTCCAACGAAACCTACGGAAAACTTTTCGGAACGAAATTTGCCACTTCACTTGACGAGGTAAGAACCCACAAGGACATCAAACCCGGACAAACGGCAGAAGACGTATTCACAATCAACAATTACGGCTATGTAGTACGCAAAGACAGAGTAGGTACGACTGAAGAAGCCCACATGTATGTATTGGACGAAAAAGGTAACAACAAGAAGGTCTATCTGGGGAACATGAACCCTGACTTCAACATGAATATGACCAATACACTCACTTGGAAAAACCTGACATTCTATTTCACCATGTCATGGCAACAAGGAGGCCTCCTGTTCAACAATACGAAGATGTATATGAGTTTTGCAGGTCGCAACGCCAAGCTTTGGGACCAGTCTGAAAAACCATGGGTACAGCGTAAGTCGTATAACTATACGAACCAGCATCCTACCGAATCTTTCATGGAAGAAGCCACATTCCTGAAGATGAGGGAGATGGCACTCAACTATCGTTTTACAAGGAATCAACTGGCAAGCATAGGACTCGATTTCCTCAAAGGAGTAAAGGTAGGAGTTATCGGGCGTAACCTGTTTACCCTCACAAACTTCTCCGGACCGGACCCCGAAACCCGTACCATTGAAGGCGGTGTGCTGAACGGAATCGAGACTCCCAAATACCCATCAGACATAAGAACCGTAACAGGAACCATATCCATTGACTTCTAATAAAAAATAAGTATATATCATGAAAACGAAAGTATATCTATTGTCATTATTGGCAGTGTTCTTTACTTCCTGCGACAGCTACTTCTCGGGAATGGACATAAAGAACGAATATTCACCGGACATCAATACGGTGATGAGTGACGCAAACCAATATCCTTCACTGCTGTCCGGAGTATGCAGTTCCTACTGGAGCGCCTTGCTAGGATGGGGCAACGAAGCCATCTGGCCTCTGGGAACCGTATCCGACCAATACGCCCCGGGAGCGGGCAACTTTAACCTGAAAACCTGGTCGTACTATGATGGTTTTGATAAACCCGAAATAGACAATTCGAACGAGGATTCTACTTTTCCCAAAGCTATATGGTATGATTTCTACGGCATGATTAACACCCTAAAGAACATACTGGCAGCCATTGACAACGGGGTAGTTTATACGGAAGGCGGGCAGGATGCCACCTACAAGATATTGGCAAACACCTATTTCCTGATGGGGACATGCTATACGGAAATGGCCCTGCTGTTTGACCAGTGCTTCCTGATTACCGAAACCACAGATGTAATCTCTATCACCGGCGAAAGTCTGGTACCGGCTAGCAGCGTACAATCCGCAGCTTTGGATTATCTGGACAAGTGCATAAGCATCTGCGAAGAAAAAGGCGACTTCGCTAATTTGAGCGGAATGTTCCCGAACAACACAATGGCAACCGGAGGCAAGCTAAAGCAGTTGGCCAACTTCATGGCAGCCCGTTGTCTTGCTTATTTTCCACGTAACAAAGAGGAAGCGGCTACCGTAGATTGGAACAAGGTATTGGGTTATGCAAAGAACGGACTTGCAGAAGACATCATAGCAACTTTGCCCAACAACGACTACAAACAATGGACATTGGTACAAAACGCAGCTCCTACAGGCGGATGGGTCAGAATCGGCATGCGCATCCTAAAAATGATGTGTCCTAATGACGCAAATGCCAAATGGCCACTTCCCAGAGACTTTGGCAGCACAGCAACTCTGCCGGAACTCAAAAGCCCTGACCACCGCCTATTGACGGACTTTATCTATACACCGGAACACAAGTCCCCTTCAGGTACAAGTTTTACGGGATATACCAATTACAGCCCTTATTCCCTGAACCGTTTCAATGACTATGCAACTGACGGTAACGGAGATGAATTCCTTTTCACAAAGGTGGAATCAGACCTCATCTATGCCGAAGCCTTGCTGAACACGGGCAAGACGAACGAAGCCGTTACCTTGATTAACGTGACACGGGAAGGACGAGGCCATTTGAAGGACATCACACCGGCCTCTGCTGCAGAAGAGATAATAAAAGCCCTCTATTATGAGAGATTCATAGAATGTGGCTTCCCCTACCCTGCAACCTCCTTCTATGACAGAAGAAGGACCCCGGTCGATGAATACCAACTCACAACCCGCTCTTTCAGGCAGTTGCCGGTTCCTTGCTATGAGTTGAAGACTTATGGTTTAGAGAGTTATACATTCGGCGGTGAGAAAGACGCCAATTCAAAATATAAATTCTAAGAACAATGAAAACGTATATCTATAAAACATTTGCAGTACTTCTGGCATTATTGCCCATTTCTTGTGACAGAAGCGGCGTTTGGGAAGAGTTTCAAGGAAATATTCCATGGGGGCTCTGTGTAGTGGCCGTAGCCGACGAGAACCATACCGAACCCATCAGCGGCGCCACGGTAGAAATATATAAGACGGAAGCCGACAGAGACAACGGTTCCAATGTATATCTGACCAAGCAAACCAACGGAAAAGGGGAAGCGCTTTTTACACTGGAAGAATTTGACAAATCCCATCAAGGCGCAGAACAGTTGAAAGGCAATTACTATCTGAAAGTTACCAAAGGAAACACCACCGCAGTTGCCACCACCCGTTACTTGTTAATGAACAGTGGGACTACTTATCATTGGGTGACATTGGAATAAAAATTTCAATCTACATGAGGGCATACTTTCATAAGTATGCCCTATATACATTCTATCAAAATTATTCTCTTTAAGAAAAACAATATGCTGAAAAAATCTTTTTTTATCACAGTTTTTGTACTACTATTTATGACTACCGCAAAAGCGCAAAATATAGAAAACGACCTCTATCTGAATAACCGTGCCCCATTATTGAAGAAAAACTATATGGAACTTCCTTTAGGAGCCGTTCGTCCGGAAGGATGGCTGAAAGAGCAAATGCAACGCATGTGCGACAGCATGACCGGACATCTGGATGAATTATACGAGAAAGTGATGGGAGCACGTAACGGATGGCTGGGCGGCGACGGTGACGTATGGGAACGCGGGCCATACTGGATTGACGGGTTGTTGCCACTAGCCTACATCATGGACGACACCAAGCTGAAGAAGAAAGTACAGCCTTGGATTGAATGGGCGCTGCAAAGCCAGCAAGCCGATGGCTATTTCGGTCCGGATACAGACAGAGAACCTGAAGCAGGATTGCAACGTAACAATGCCAAAGACTGGTGGCCTAAGATGGTGGTTCTGAAATTCTTGAAACAGTATTATGATGCCACCGGGGACGAACGTGTGATTCCATTCATGACCCGTTACTTTAAATACCAGTTAAAACAGCTGAATATCACACCACTGAACCATTGGACCTATTGGGGGAAGATGCGTGGCGGAGACAACCTGTTGGTCATATATTGGTTATACAATATTACTGGTGAGAAATTCTTGCTGGAACTTGGCGACTTGGTCACCGAGCAAACTGCCGATTGGACGGGCGAATTCCTCAAAAGAGACATGATGAACAGCTTGTTCAGCGTGCACTGCGTGAATCTGGCGCAGGGCATCAAGCAACCTGTCATCCGCTATCAGGCAACCAAAGACCGTTCTCACATGGATGCCATCGACATGGGCTACAAAGACTTGATGAGAACCCATGGATGGCCTATCGGGCTTTATGGTGGAGACGAGCTGTTACATACGGGGAATCCCACTCAAGGCTCGGAGTTATGTACCACTGTCGAGATGATGTTTTCCTTGGAAAAAATGGTCGAGATTACCGGACGCACGGATTGGGCCGACTGGCTGGAACGAATCACATTCAATGCACTGCCCACACAGATTACCGACAATTTCGATGCCAGGCAGTATTATCAACAATTGAACCAAGTACAGATATCACGCCAAGACCGTAACTTCGTAACCTGCTATAACGGTACCGACCAACTGTTCGGGCTGCTGACAGGATATCCTTGCTGCACCTCGAACCTGCATCAAGGCTGGCCGAAGTTCACGCGCAACCTGTGGTTTGCCACTGAAGACCGAGGACTGGCTGCCCTATTCTACTCACCATCCAGCGTAACGGCCAAAGTAGGGAATGGAACCAATGTACAGATAACGGAAAATACAAGCTATCCTTTTGAAGGAAATATCCGTTTCAAACTGTCCATATTAGACCGGAAAACGAAAAAAGTGGCCTTCCCACTGCACTTGCGCGTCCCGCACTGGTGCAAGGAAGCCGTTGTAAAAGTAAACGACCGGAAATGGGGAAAAGCCGCCGCCGGCTCTATCATCAAAGTCTATCGGGAATGGACATCCAATGATGTTGTAGAACTGGAAATGCCGATGGACATCAAGGTTTCTCGCTGGTATGAACGTTCTGCCGTTATAGAACGGGGACCATTGGTATATGCACTCAAAATAGGTGAAAGCTGGAAAAAGGTGCAGGATGACCGGAAGTTTGGCAAACACTACGGCGACTGGTACTATGAAGTGTACCCGACTACGGCGTGGAATTACTGCTTACCCGAAGAGGCGCTAAAAGCCGAAAAACTAACGGAAGCGTTCAAGGTTGTCAAGAAAAACGTACAAGGTTATCCTTGGAACTTGGAAAATGCACCTATAGAAATCCACACCCAAGGAAAACGGATGAAGGAATGGCAGATGTACAACGGTTCCGCGGGCCCATTGCCCTACAGCACCCAATACCAAGTAGAGACCTCACCGCTTGAAGACATTGTGCTTGTCCCCTACGGTTGCACCACCTTGCGCATTACAGAATTCCCCGTTACAAGAAAATAATAACGAACAAATACTTTGAAATCATGAAAATACGTAATCTCATCTCAGGATGTATTCTGTCAATGCTGGTATTGCCATCATGCCAGAACAGCACCATAAAAAAAGAGCCACAGCCGCTCACCCCCGTCTCATTCGAGGAGGTAACCCTGCAAGATCAGTTCTGGCTCCCTCGTTTGAGAACCCAAAAGCATACTTTGGTACCCTTCTCGTTAGAGAAGACACAGCCTGTTGTGGAAAACCTACGCCGGACTGCCGCTTATCTCAAGAGCGGAAAAGAGGAAAATCTGCTTAACCTGCCGCGCTATGTAGCATCCGACCTGTTTAAAGTCATGGAGGGAGCCGCCTATCTGCTCAAGATAGAGAAAGATGCCGAACTGGAAAAGCAGATGGATGAGATTATTGACATCATTGCCGATGCCCAGTGTCCGGACGGTTATTTATACGAATTGTTCACCGTATCTCCCTCCATGCGCAAGCTTGGTTGGGGAGCAGGTGACAAGCCATACTCTTTCGTGATACACAGTCACGAGCTTTATAACATGGGACACATGTATGAAGGTGCCGTTGCATACTATCGTGCAACAGGAAAACGGAAATGGCTGGATGTAGCGGAAAAAAGCGCGCAACACATCAACAGAGTGTTTTTTGAAGGAGACCCCAATTACAATGACGGTAACCCTATGAACCAAGCCCCCGGTCATGAGGAGATAGAACTGGCTCTAGTCAAATTGTATCAGGTTACAGAAAATCCCCTTTATCTGGAGATGGCAAAAAAGTTTATTGACATACGTGGAGTGACCTACAAACCGGACGGAAGCGGAATCATGTCTGCAAGCTACAGCCAACAACATCTGCCGGCACGCGAACAACGCAGTGCAGAAGGGCACTCCGTACGGGCCATGTACCTTTACTCCGGCATGGCAGACATTGTTGCAACCAAAGGAGACACTACCCTCATACCGGCACTGGAAAGTATCTGGCATGACATTGTAGACAAAAAGATGCACATCAACGGGGGGCTGGGCGCAGTACCCGGTATCGAAGGATTCGGACCGGAATATGTACTGCCCAACAAAAATACATACGACGAGACATGTGCAGCCGTAGGCAACGTATTCTTCAATTATCGCATGTTCCTTGCCTCCGGAGATGCCAAATACGTAGATGTTGCCGAAGTGGCCTTATACAATAATGTGTTGGCAGGCGTAAATATCCAAGGCAACCGTTTCTTCTATGTCAACGTGCTGGAGGCTGACGGGAAAAAAGCCTTCAACCACGGCAGGGCCGGACGTTCTCCATGGTTCGGAACCGCATGTTGCCCCTCGAATATGGCACGCCTGATACCTCAGGTTCCCGGTATGATTTATTCACATGCCGACAATGATATCTATTGTGCCCTTTACGCCAGCAGTTCTGCCGAGGTTCCTTTGAAAACCGGTCGAATCAAACTGAAACAGCAGACAGATTATCCTTTTGACGGAACCATCGAAATGGAGATAGAGCCGGAAAATGACGGAACCGAATTTACACTATGGCTACGCATCCCTACATGGAGCACAGACCGTTTTGTTCCGGGAGAGCTTTACAGCTATGCTGATAACATCTCGACCGACGCATCCTTATATATAAACGGGAAACAAGCCAAAACAAAATCCATAGACGGATATGTGCCGGTGAAGCGTAAATGGAATAAGGGTGACAAGGTAGTGTTACAACTGCCCATGCCCATACGATACTCAAGTGCAGACGAACGTGTAGAAGCAGACCGCGACCGAATCTGCATCACGCGCGGCCCCTTGGTATATTGCGCCGAACAGCCCGACAACGAACATCCCGCATCCAACTACATCATCAGCCAAATCGGTAAAGAGGGCCGTATAGAGGCATTCGCCGACGGTATTCTCAAGGGAATTCCCCGTATCTCGCTGAATGCTTCGGCCATAGAAGGCGAAACCGAGCTCCCTGCCACACTTACACTGATTCCCTATTATGCCTGGAACAACCGTGGGGATAATGTCACCATGAATGTATGGTTTGCCCGCCATGCGGAAACTGCGGCCAAGGAAATGATTCGCACGGTAGACAACATAGCAGATGTCAGTGCCACACATACCAACGGGAGCGATGACGTCTATGCCATTGCCGACGGGCAGTTCCCGAAAAGTTCATCCGACAACAGTATCATCCGTTGGACCAGTTGGCCCCAAAAAGGTACAGCACAACAAGTGGAGATTAAATTGAAGAAAGAATCGGACGTTGAGAGCGTGTCCGTATATTGGTACGACGACCAGGGAGGGGTGCAAGTGCCTGCCTCCTGGGATATGGAATATCAAGCCAACGGGCAGTGGAACAAGTTCAGACTATATTCTACCGACCACTATGGCATCCTGCCCGACCAGTTCAACATGGTACATCCTGCGGAAGCCATCAAAGCCGATGCCCTGCGCCTCCACATAAAGCCGAAACCGGACTCGGCCGTAGGCATATTGGAAGTCGTTATAGAATAATTATCAGGCAAGAGTTATGAAACCGAACTACATATCATCATTTGTTCGCTCCGTCCACCGGAAATCCGTCCGGCTATTGATAGTTGCAGTACTCACCAGCCTTTTTTGTGAAAGTTGCGGCCGGCCCGGCAGGGTATTGGTTCTGTCGTCCGACTATACGGAACAGGCTGAAACCGACTCTTTGTTACAAATCATCCGCAAGGCAGGAAAACAAGTGGCGGTAGTGCCCATTGAAGAATTGACCCCTGAAAGGCTCGAGAAAGTCGAGACTGTGGTCTATCACCGCCCGGACAGCAGCGAAACAGACGATACGGAGAAAAGGCTGAAGGCCTGCCTGGTGCCATTCGTCAAGGGCGGTGGCAGCCTCATGCTTTCCATGGAAGCCGTAAGGTTGCTGAATCTTTGGGAAATAGAGCCGCAACCGGTGGAAGTGGAATATCAGGATGCCAGCGACCACGGCTTCGGGCGTGCCGTAGGCTTTCACGGTTACCGTGAGCATCCCATTTATGAGGGCCTGTTCGGAGGGGCATACGTGTGGAAGGCATGGGAAGACCATAAAGCACGGACACTCGGCTTCTCGGGGCGGAATGTCCCCCGGGCAGAGTCTGCCAAAGTGCTGGGCATTAACTGGGCATACATCCGCTATCATGAGAACAGGAAAGTCATCTGGGAGACGCCCGTAGGGAAAGGCAAAATCCTGGCCATAGGCGGCTATCTCTATTTCTCGATGGCCAATGCCAACCGCTCCACACTGCTAATGTTCATGAATAATGTCATAGACTATCTGAGCGGTGACCACAGCAGGTTCAAATCCAAACAGAAGTACTGGGTATATGACAGCATACATACCCAGAAGGTGGACTTCCCGGATTATAAAATCACGCTGAAGGAGGAACCGGACTGGGAACCCCAGGAATCGCCGCTGAGAACCGTGCGCAAAGCCGACAAGCGCCACTTCTGGAACGTAGCCGGCCAGCAGATATTGGCCATGGGCAGGGAACAAGGCAGTATCGAGGAGATCTGGATTCATCCGATAATGGTGCTTCGCGACTTGTCTGTCGGCATCAAGTACAAGCAGCGTGAGGAGGTTGTGTGGCTAGACAAGCAGGCGTCTCAAATCACGCGTTCTCCCGATTACCTGGAAAGGGAGTATCTGCTGGAGAAAGGCAGATTCCGGGAAATCATCCAGGCCTCGCCCGAGAATCCGCTGATGGCCATCAACTACCGTTGGGACGCCCCCGATGTGGAGCACGTATACGTCACATACACCAGCAACCTGAGGCTTATGTGGCCCTATTCCCTGAACTCTACAGGCACGCTTTTCTACGCAACCGCGCAAAACGGCGCCGTGACCACCGTATTCGACCGTGAACGTAACTTAAACCTTCTGGCTGCCTTCGACCATGAGCCCACGTCATACGAAGAGGGCATGTATGATTTTTCGCACAGGGAAATCCGGGAATTCAACCGGATTCCGGCAAAACACAAACAAGTATCTTTCTTATATACATTTGCCGGAACCCCCGGCAGGCTGAACCTTTATTTAAGCGGCGGAGAAAGCGGCATCCGGCAATCCGCAGAGTTATTGAACGCCACCATGGGCAGGTCTCGGGAAGTCCATGAGGCGTCGAGAACCCATTACCGGAATTTCGATAAAGACTTCCTGAGTATCCGGAGCAGTGATTCTGTTTTTAACCAAGCCTATCAGTGGGCACTTGTCTCTGTCGACAAATTTTTCTGCCATACCCCCTCTCTTGGCAAGTCGATGATGTCCGGTTACTGGACTACTTCGCGCGGCTGGAATGGAGGACATGCCGTGAGCGGACGTCCCGGATATGCCTGGTACTTCGGCAGAGATACGGGATGGACGGGAATTGCCATGACTGCCTATGGAGACTACGAAAAGGTAAAGGAAGTTCTGACTACATTCGGCAAACACCAAAGTCCGGATGGGAAAGTTTATCATGAGCTCACCACCAGCGGTTCTGTCCACTACGACGCTTCGGATGCTACTCCGCTCTATCTTGTATTGGCAGGCAACTACTTGCGCAAGAGCGGAGACGTTGCTTTCATCAGGTCGCAATGGCCGCACATCAAGAAGGCTTTGTCATTCTGCTACTCCACAGATACGGACAGAGACGGGCTCATAGAGAACACCAATGTGGGGCATGGATGGCAGGAAGGATGGCAGCTGTATGGGGCACATACGGAGGTTTATCTGGCTGCCGTGTGGACGCAAGCGCTCAAGGAGTGTGCATACATGGCTGCCGCGCTTGAAGACAAAGAGACGGAACTGCGGTGTACGAACGACATGCGTATGTGCCACCGCCTCATTAACGAGAATTTCTGGAACGACTCCCTGCAGTTCTTCAATCACGGCTTGATGAGAGACGGTACGTATCAGGAGCACAAATGCGTGCTGGGAGGTACTCCGGTATTGTTCGGCCTGGCCGACCACCGGAAGGCGCTGGCAACCGCCCGCCATTTCTCCGACAAGTATTATTCCACGGACTGGGGAGTGCGAATGGTGGGATACGACAGCCCTTTCTTTGCCCTGGGAGGATATACTTACGGGAATATATGGCCTTTCCATACGGGGTGTGCGGCACTGGCAGAGTATCGGGCAGGGCTCTGTTACCAGGGCTTCAGGCATGCTTACTCTTCTTTGCGGTTGTTCGACACTTGGGACTACGGCAATATTGCAGAAGTCATCTTAGGCAACAAATTGAGTTTTACCGGCATCTGTCCGCACCAGCAATGGTCGAGCAGCATGAATCTCCTGCCACTGTACGAGGGTATGCTCGGCATGAAATCGGATGCCATAAAGGACAGTCTGTCATTGGCTCCGGCCTTTCCTGCCGACTGGACATTTGCCCACGTGCGAAACATACGCACGGCAGAGCGGCGAATGGGGCTGGACTATGAAAGGGAAGACAGCCTGTACAGGTATGTGATAACCAATGAAAGCCGAAAGCCGACAAGCATGGAGTTCGCCGCCATATTGCCTTTGGCCACCGAGGTAGAGCAGGTATATATCGACGGGGAAGCCGTCCCTTATCAGCTAACGACAGATGTACAGAATGTCCGTGTCTCCCTCAATCCGCTCAGGATTGGTGAGAAGAAGGAGATAAGCATAAAGTACAGAGGAGGCATAGGTGTGCTGACGAACCTGCCCACTCTTTATGACGGCATGCCGGACGAAGGTTTAAGGATAGAAAGGGAAAGCTACGACCCGGGAAGCCAGACCTATACCTTGAAAGTGGCCGGAAAAAGAGGGAAATCGTATGACATACAATTGCTGGCACTCTCCGAAATAGCGGAAGCTGCAGGAGCCACTTTCGTAGAGCGGAAAGGGAAGCTGGTCACCTATAAAGTGGAATTCGCCGGCAAAGGGGAAGAGGACTTTGCGGATGCCACCATAGAATTGAGGTTGGGCAGCCCCTGCAGTTCCACGCTTCATCCTTTCTAAGAGAATCGGCAAGCGCCACTACACTGAACGCAGGCAGCTGCCGCAGCCAATACAGCAGTTGCCTGCCACTATATATAACCTACACCTACAAAAGCTACTTTCATCTATTACTTGTTCTTTCAGAAGTTTAGAGGTTATCATCAAGCCTTAATTTGAAGCAATGATTTCCGTTTATAGAGATACATTTTCAATTCTCAGAAGCTAAAACATGGTATTCCCATCCTGTGTTGGCACCGTCCCTTTTGACCTCGGTGCCGGTCAACATCTCCTGATATTCAACATATTTCCTTAGCCTGATGAATCCGGTGCAGTCCAGGTCACGATATTTGTTGCGCAACAATCTTTCCTTGAGTGCCTTACAATTCGAGGGTGTCACATATTTCCGTAGGTTTCCCAATATGGTTTCAAAGCATTTTGAAGCCAACGTGCGACTTCGGAGAATGAAAGACCTTTACAAGACGATTACCTACGTAGTCCATGATTCTGCCGGTATAAGCTACCCGCATGAAACCGAAGTCAAAATCTCCTTCTGTCCAGAGATTGTACTTCCTAAGTATATCCATTCTTTCGTCCATAACCTAAACTTTAGTTGCAAAGATAACAATTTTCGGTTATAAACGGGCATTTCCATCAATTCTTTCGTCCATAACCTAAGAAGTTTGCAAAAAAGGCAATAATTTCGATTATAAACGAAAGATTCATTTAGACAAGCAAGGAAGATACTTCCTTTCCGCATCCCCCTTTATCGGCCGGATATTCCCTCTATAGAATCATCATTGTTACATCTATACTTCCACCGCGCTGCATCTATACTTCCACCGTGCTGCATCTATAGATGCAGCAAATCCCTTAACCTATCCTAATAATGCTGCTTATTGTCACCTATTTAGAAGCGAAATCATTATATTTGCGCCCATATATGCCAGTACGTTGACTAAGCGATGGCAAAACAGCTGCTGAAACAATAAGAGAGACAGAGAGGGAACTTCCGGCTCATTGCTCAAGCCACGGTAAACATATTATTTTTTGTTTGATGCTCAAATTAGTTTTAAGTCTTTTGCTACCCGGCACGCCTCAATAGAGTTTTTCACTTGAAGTTTGCCTAAAATTTCCTGTCTGTGCCGACTAACTGTATTTATGCTGATAGAAAGTGTTTCGGCTATTTTCTTACTTGTCAGTCCTTTGTCAATGAGGCTCAATACCTGCTTTTCTCTGACGGACAGAATCCTTGTGCTGTCCTGTTTGCCAATTTCTGTCATTTGGCCGTGGCAGAATTGATTATCAGGCATTTGGCTGGAATATCAAACAGTAAAGGGCTATAAAGGCATAAAGCCAGCCACAGCGTGTCGTTAGAAGGGGCAGAAACATAGAACATCCGATGCAATGCTGATATATAATTATTTTTGCCGTTCTTCATACGAAGTTTGCTTATCAGATAATAATCAGTGCGTTTGCTCTTGGGCTGGTGTTTGACAAAATGGAAAAAACACAATTCTTGTAAGTGCTTCCCTGCCAAATCGTCAGGATGAATGAGCTTGAAGATTTCTTTTTCCCAAATGGAAGACACCTTGCCCTCGTCTCCGCATTTATCTATTTCCAGCATTCGGGAAAAACTACCATAATAAATGTAACTCATATTGGTACGCATATCACTCAATACGGCTACCGCACTCTCCATCCGTGCATAGTTGCGCGCTATATCCTTATACTTGCCCAGCAACTCGGAGTATGGTTGTTCTTCCGCAAAATCCTGTGTGAAAAACTCCTTGCTCAATATATCGATTGTGTCCATAGCCAGAAATAAAAATGGTTATTTATAATCATTGTGCAGTATATAACAATACCCTACCTTTGCAAAGGTAAAAAAACTAAATGGTTGTTTATGATAAGTGAGAAGGAAAAGTGCCGGCAAGGAAAACTGTACGATGCCAATAATGATGCGGAATTGATAGCCGAAAGGCAGGCATGCAAGGCATTGTGCCATGAATATAATCATCTACTGCCATCGGAAACGAAACGCAGGGAAGATATTATTGTCAGTCTATTCGGAAAATCGGGGCATAGTTTCCTGATAGAACAGCCGTTCTTCTGTGATTATGGTTATAATATAGAGATTGGCGAAAATTTTTATGCCAATGTGAACTGTGTTATTTTGGACGAAGCAAAAGTTAAGTTCGGTGATAATGTGTTCATTGCTCCGGGTTGTGGGTTTTATACTGCCGGACATCCTTTTGATGTGGAACAAAGAAATCGCGGACTTGAATATGCACGGCCGATTAGCATAGGCAATAATGTATGGATAGGAGCGCACGTTTGCGTCTTACCGGGAGTTATGATAGGCGACAACTGTGTCATCGGTGCGGGAAGTGTGGTAAATAAAGATATTCCGGCAGGAACATTGGCAGTCGGGAATCCTTGCCGTGTTATTCGGAAATTATAACATTAACAATATATTGAGAAATGAAAAAGTTACTATTGAGTGGAATGATGATTGCTGCTTCATTTACCTGCATGGCGCAATCATTGGAAAAGATGCAATGGTTCAATGAACCTGAACAATGGAAAATTGAGAACAATTCGCTTTCGATGCATGTTACTCCCCAGACTGATTATTGGCGTATATCCCACTATGGATTTACAGTGGATGATGCCCCGTTTCTGTACACATTGCGTGGCGGGGAATTTGAAGTGAAGGTAAAAATATCTGGCGATTACAAGACCCGTTTCGACCAGTCGGGACTGATGTTGCGCATCGACCACGAGAACTATATCAAGGCCGGTATTGAGTTCGTGGACGGGAAATATAATCTTAGTACCGTTGTAACTCATCATACAAGTGACTGGAGCATTATATCTTTGGATAAGCCCGTCCCGTTTGTATGGATTAAGGCGGTACGCCGACTGGATGCCGTAGAGATTTTCTATTCTTTTGATGATAAGGAATACACGATGATGCGCAACGCTTGGCTGCAAGACAATCATCCCGTCATGGTAGGGATAATGGGAGCTTGCCCTGACGGTAACGGTTTCAAAGCCAAATTTGAGAATTTCTCAATTAAGCATTTGCCAGATTTGCGCAGGGTTGAATGGCTAAAGAAAAACTAAATATCAAAAACAACAAGCATTGCCGTCCACTCCGGACACCGTTCCTTCAGTAACTTCATAGCCAATTCATTGTCGGCTATTGCAGCATACTGCTTTTTTGAAAAGAAACCCGTCATTGATGCAAATCTTATCAATGACGGGCAATTTTGCATTTTCTAATTGTATATCGAATTCCTTTAGATGCTGTGCCACCTATTGATTCAACATTTACAGGAATACAGATGGAGGTCAATACTGTACAATCAGAAATAAGCTTTATCATTACATTTGCCTTCTATCGATTTCAAAAGAGAGTTATTTTCAATAATTACAGTTTTCAAAGAAGCACAGTAAGGCTTTCTTTCGTCCATAATCTAAAAAGGCTGCAAAGAAGATACTGTTTTCGGTTATAAACGAAAAGTCCATTCAGGGCAAGCAAAGTGGACACTTCCTTTTTGCATCCCCTCCATTATCGGCCGGATATTCCCTCTATAGAATCATCATTCCCTTAACCTATCCTAATAATCCACCTTGCTGTCACTCATTTAGAATTGAATTTATTATCTTTGTCGCGTTGTGTGCCATGCATCCGCGTAATGCCGAAGCAGGCAATATGGCCTGTCGCGACAGACACTGGACTTCAGCGCGACAAACACCAGTGTCTGACGTGACAAACACTGGACTCTGACACGACAGACACCGGTGTCTGTCAATAAGCATTAAGCAACTGGAAATAAGAAGATTATATAATAACGAATTTCATCTGAATGAAACAGTACAAAACCGTAAACAACCTTGTAGGCTGGATTACCTTCCTCATTGCAGCGACGGTCTACTGCATGACCATCGAACCTACTGCAAGCTTTTGGGACTGCCCGGAGTTCATCACCACCGGCTATAAGCTGGAAGTAGGACACCCGCCCGGCGCACCGTTCTTCATGCTGGTGGCCAACCTTTTCTCACAATTTGCTTCCGATGCCTCTGCCGTAGCCAAAATGGTGAACTACATGAGCGCGCTGATGAGCGGCGCATGTATCCTGTTCCTTTTCTGGAGTATCACGCATCTGGTACGCAAACTGGTGGTGGCAGACGAAAACAATATCACACGCGGCCAGATGGTTACCATCATGGGTAGCGGCCTGGTGGGCGCACTTGCCTACACGTTCAGCGATACCTTCTGGTTCAGCGCTGTGGAAGGCGAGGTTTATGCCTTCTCCTCACTGTTCACTGCTGTCGTATTCTGGCTCATACTGAAGTGGGAGGACGTTGCCAACGAGCCTCACAGCGACCGCTGGCTGATTCTCATCGCCTACCTGACGGGACTTTCCATCGGCGTGCATTTGCTGAACCTGCTCTGCCTGCCCGCCATCGTACTGGTATACTACTACAAGAAAGTACCCAACGCCAATGCCAAAGGCTCTCTGCTGGCATTGCTTGCCTCGGGCATACTGGTTGCAGCCGTACTATACGGCATCGTGCCGGGTATCGTGAAAGTGGGCGGCTGGTTCGAACTGCTCTTCGTCAACACGCTGGGCATGTCCTTCAACACGGGTGTCATCGTATATATCATCCTGCTGGCAGCCTGCCTCATCTGGGGTATCTACGAAAGCTACACCGAACGCAACAAGGCACGTATGGCACTCTCGTTCATACTCACCATCGCCATGCTGGGTATCCCGTTCTACGGACACGGCACCAGCTCGGTAGTTATCGGTGTCATTGTCATTGCCGCATTGTGGCTCTACCTCCGTCCGAAGACGCAGGCAGCCGTCAAGGAGAAACTCCGCGTATCGGCACGCACGCTGAACACCTCGCTGCTCTGCACCATGATGATTGTCATCGGATATTCCTCGTATGCACTTATCGTTATCCGCTCCACCGCCAACACACCGATGGACCAGAATTCTCCGGAGGACATCTTCACACTGGGCGAATACCTGGGACGCGAGCAGTATGGCACACGTCCGCTGTTCTACGGCCCTGCCTTCACCTCGCAAGTGGCGCTCGACGTGAAAGACGGCTACTGCGAACCGCGTATCAAGTACAACGGCACGAAGTTCATCCGCAAGGAGAAAGCTACGCCCGAGGAAAAGGATTCGTACATCGAAATCCCCGGACGCATTGAGTACGAATACGCCCAGAACATGCTGTTCCCCCGTATGTACAGCAGCGCTCACACGCAGCAATACCAAGCTTGGCAGGACATCAAGGGCTACGACGTGCCCTACGACAAATGCGGCAACATGATAATGGTGAACATGCCCACACAGTGGGAAAACATCAAGTTCTTCTTCTCCTACCAGCTCAACTGGATGTACTGGCGCTACTTCATGTGGAACTTCGCCGGACGCCAGAACGACATACAAGGCAGCGGGGAAATAGAACACGGCAACTGGATTACGGGCATCTCCTTTATCGACAACTGGCTGGTGGGCGACCAGAGCCTGCTGCCCGCCGAGTTGCGCGACAACAAGGGGCACAACGTCTTCTACTGCCTGCCGTTGCTGCTGGGCATCATCGGCCTGCTGTGGCAAGCCTACCGCGGACAGAAAGGCATCCAACAATTCTGGGTGGTCTTCTTCCTATTCTTCATGACCGGTATCGCCATCGTGCTCTACCTGAACCAGACCCCGAGCCAGCCGCGCGAACGCGACTACGCCTACGCCGGCTCGTTCTACGCCTTTGCCATCTGGATTGGCATGGGTGTGGCAGGACTTATACAAACAGCGGACAAGCGGATGAGGGAACAAGACTACAAGGAGGCAGGTGAGGCAAGTGATGCCAATGCGTTTGTGCCCTCGTCAACGTGTGCCCTCGTCATCTCATTCGTTTGCCTCCTTGTCCCCATACAGATGGCAAGCCAGACTTGGGATGACCACGACCGTAGCGACCGATACATGGCACGCGACTTCGGGCAGAACTACCTGATGTCACTGCAAGAAAGCGGAAACCCGATTATCTATACCAACGGCGACAACGATACCTTCCCCCTCTGGTACAACCAAGAGACCGAAGGTTTCCGCACCGACGCCCGTACCTGCAACCTCTCGTACCTGCAGACCGACTGGTACATCGACCAGATGAAGCGTCCTGCCTACGACAGTCCTTCCCTCCCCATCACGTGGGACCGTATGGAGTACGTGGAAGGCACCAACGAATACATCCCCATCCAGCCGGAATACAAGAAAAGCATCGACCAACTCTATGCCGAAGCCGAGAAGCAGGCACTGGACGGTAATCAAGAAGCGCTGGTAAACGTGAAGAAGGAATTCGGAGACAACCCTTACGAGCTGAAGAACATCCTGAAGCACTGGATACGCGCCCCCAAGGACAAGGACCTGAAGGTGATTCCTACCGACAGCATCGTTATCAAGGTGGACAAGGAAGCCGTGCGCCGCAGCGGCATGATGATACCGGGCGACTCAATCCCCGACTACATGCACATCTCGCTGAAAGGCAAGCGCGCCCTCTACAAGAGCGAGCTGATGATGCTCGAGATGCTGAGCGAGGCCAACTGGGAACGCCCCATCTACATCGCCGTCAGCGTAGGCAGGGAGAACCAGCTGAACATGGAGAACCACTTCGTTCAGGAAGGACTTGCCTATCGTTTCACTCCGTTCGACACCGGCAAGACGGGCGTGACGATAGACTCCGAAAAGATGTACGACAACCTGATGAACAAATTCAAGTTCGGCGGCATCGACAAGCCGGGCATCTACATCGACGAGAACGCCATGCGCATGTGCCACTCTCACCGCCGCATCTTCTCGCAGCTTGTGCAGCAGCTGATGCGCGAAGGCAAGAAAGACAAGGCTAAAGCTGCCCTGGACTATGCCGAAAAGATGATTCCCGCCTACAATGTGTCTTACGACTGGCAGAACGGTGCCGTACAGATGGCAGAAGCCTACTACCAGCTAGGCCAAACCGACAAGGCGGACGAGATGATGAAAGCCCTTGCCGACAAGGCCATAGAATACCTGACCTGGTATCTGAGTCTGGACAACAACCGCTTCATGATTTCTACACGTGAATTTGAATACCACTGGGCTGTACTCGATGCCGAAGTAAAGGCTATGAAGAAGTACAACTCCAAGCTCACCGAAACCTACGAGCCGAAAGTGGAAGAACTGTATAATATGTATGCGGACAGAATGAAATAGGAGCATTCAACCATAATAAGAGAAGTCTTAATTAGAATGTATTCACTAACAAACCATCCTCAAACCTCCCCTCCCCTGTGTAGGGAGGGGTTGGGGGAGAGGCTTTAATTATGTTTATAGAACAACCTCCTGAGTTTTTTCGTAAACTATACCCCGGTGCAGTCTGGAGGATGGACCCCAATGAAAAAGCCGTCTATCTGACTTTCGACGACGGCCCCATACCCGAAGTAACTCCTTGGGTGCTCGCTCTGCTGGACAAGCACAATATCAAGGCCACCTTCTTCATGGTAGGCGACAACATACGGAAGCATCCGGACGAGTTCCGGATGGTTGTTGAACGCGGACACCGCATCGGTAACCACACCTTCAACCATATCCGTGGTTTTGAATACACAGCCAAAAATTATCTGGGAAACACCGAGCAGGCGAAAATCTTCATGGAAATGGGCGGAGACATCAATTGTAATGTGGAGAAAGTCCTCTACCCTCTCTTGTTCCGTCCTCCCCACGGCCACATGTTCGCCAACCAATACCTCACGCTGAAACGCACCTACAAGATTGTGATGTGGGACCTCGTGACACGCGACTACAGCAAAAAGCTGCGCGGCCCGCAAGTGCTTGCCAACGTGATGCGCTACGCCCGCAACGGCTCCATCATCACCTTTCACGATTCTTTGAAATCCTGGCGCAACGGAAACCTGCAGTACGCACTTCCGCGTGCCATTGACTTTCTGAAAGAAGAAGGGTACGAATTCAAAGTGCTGTAAAATCCGGCCGGGAATGACACGGCTCTTTTATTCAAGGAAGCTAGAAGAAGGAGTTAGAGGGAGTTAAATGGAGAGTTATCGCCCTTCTGGCTCAGGAGCTAGAAGCCGACAGTTCTATCAATGTAGAGCGATACTATCGGCCTCTGGCTTTTAACTCCCTTGAATGATAACCAAAGGATTATTTGACTTCAATTGTCAGCGGATTGCGCACCTTCTGTGCAAATGCTGCCATATAGCTGTTCCAGGCTTCAGCAGTCTTGATGTCCGCACGGTCCCAGGCAAAGCCCCAGTAATACACATAGTCGGCATCCGGCTCATAGTCGCTGACAGCCAGTACATGACCGTCTGCATTGTTACGCATCTTCTTCTCCTCTGGGGAGAACAGAACAGTCTTGGCTTCCTTTACAACGGCAGGAAAAGCGGCCCCCATGAATATCTTGCCATTATCCGATCCGGTAGTGGGATCTACATACGTCATATAGCCACCTGCTGCATCAGCCACCACAGCGCCGTCCGGTTCGTGCAGCACAATGCCAGTAACAATGGGCAAGGATTCCTTTAGACAGCTATACGAAATGGCAGTGCGGTTCAGATGAGAACCGGCATCCAGCGTAATCAGACGTGTTTCCACCACCGTAGTATCCCCTTTCACAGCCAGCGGATTGAACTCCAGCTTCACCGTAAAACGCAAGGGGCCGTTGTCCAGCACTTCCTGCGTCTTATAGCACCACGGATAGATAATGGTATCATTCACCATCAGTGCAGATACCCCGGCTCCCAGTGTGGGGCCTACTGCATAGCAGTCCATGCCATAACCGTGGTCTATATGATAGGAGAATGTGCGTACCAGTTCACCGGCCGCCTTCGGGTCTGTCTTGCGCAATTCGTTTACCTGCTTCCAGGAGTCTGCATCCAGCTCTTTGGCATACATGTCTTCCAATACCGGTGCAGCAGTGCCCCGCTTCGTGAACAAGTCGTAGCCGAAGCCACGTTCACCCCTTGCCTGCAACGCAGGACCGTAGGCACGGAAACCCACCAAGTCGTTCTCCCAGGCCATGTCGTCCAGACGTTCGGGAAACTGACGCCCGCAAGCCCTTACCTCCACATCGACGGGAGTACCGGTCTGAATGGTATATGCAGCCGATGCATTGGCGGCTACCGTGGCGGGGAAGATTAGCTTGTCATCATAGGTCACTTGGTAGGGAACTTGTTCCCCCTCGACATTCAGAACCACAATCTGTGCGGTGTCTGCCAGATTCAGACGGCTCGAAATCTCGGCCATGGACACCTCTACCATCTCATCGGAACGATCCATCGACAGCGAATTGGTTACCGTAACGGTCACTGTCTTGCTGTCGTTGCAAGCAAGGCAGGACAAGGCCGCCATACATAATAAAAGAAAGTTTTTCATATAATCATTGCTTTTTCCTAATCAGTTATATAACTTTCCTTCAGGCACAGATTTCGCTGATCATACGGATTTTACTTATCTTTTCCGCGTAATCCGCACCTAAAAGAAAAAGGTGACAAGTGACATTATCCCGCCACTTTATCACCTTCTCAACTATCCTTCAAATTTATTTCGGTTGCTTTCCGATGTAAGCCAGAATACCTCCGTCTACATAGAGTACATGACCGTTGACTGCATTAGAGGCTTCGGATGCTAGGAACACTGCCGGACCGGTAAGTTCTTCCGGGTCTAACCAGCGGCCTGCCGGAGTCTTGGCGCAAATGAACGAGTCGAACGGGTGACGGCTTCCGTCAGCTTGCTTTTCGCGCAGCGGAGCAGTCTGCGGAGTAGCAATGTAACCCGGGCCGATACCATTACATTGGATGTTGTATTCACCATATTCAGAGCAGATGTTACGGGTCAGCATCTTCAAACCACCCTTGGCAGCAGCATAGGCCGACACAGTCTCACGGCCCAGTTCGGACATCATGGAGCATATGTTGATGATTTTACCGTGGCCCTTCTTCATCATGGCAGGCAGAACAGCCTTTGATACGATGAACGGAGCATTGAGGTCGATATCGATTACACGGCGGAAGTCAGCAGCCTCCATCTCGTGCATAGGAACACGGCGAATGATACCGGCATTGTTCACGAGGATATCAACGGAACCTACTTCCTTTTCAATCTGGGCTACCATAGCCTGAACAGCAGGTTCGTCTGTCACATCACATACATAACCGCGTGCCTTGATGCCCTTTTCAGTATAGGCGGCCAAGCCTTTGTCTACCAACTCCTGGTTAATGTCGTTGAAACAGATAGTTGCTCCCTGCTCTGCAAAAGCTGAAGCGATAGCAAAACCGATACCGTAAGAAG
>ERZ778516.867-NODE-867-length-24567-cov-12.925873_pt1 | contig 24567 bp, 29 predicted proteins | sample MGYA00510342_ERZ778516 | MGnify/ENA primary metagenome ERZ778516 (study PRJEB29527, sample SAMN07138961) | mouse gut metagenome | material: feces | host: mouse | place: China:Nanjing | collected 2016-01-25 ... | reverse complement strand
ACAGTGCTGCGGCCGAAAATAAAGACAGCAGGTGTCCGTCCGTGCAATGGAGGGGTATATGTGGAATTAAAACAGCATATGGCTGGGAAGGCCATATGCGGAACTAAAATAAGAAAGAAGGTGTCGTTGTGGTAGAACTGGATCAGTTCAAGTATACACTGAACAACTATGCACAGCCCTTGACAGAATTAAGGGATTCACTTTAACCTGGCTGGAAAGACGCTCAGGATTGAAGAACTGGAAAGAGAGATGGAAGCTCCCGGCTACTGGGATGAAGTAGAGCGTTCCCAGGCGGGCATGAGAGAGCTGAACAGTCTCAAGGAAGAGAAAGAAAAGTTTGAAAGCCTGCAGGGGCAGTATGAAGATATTGAGACCCTGCTGGAGATGGGATATGAGGAGAACGACGCGTCTCTGATCCCGGAGATCCAGGAAGAACTGGATGATTTTGCAGAAAAGCTGGAAGCCATGCGGATTAAAACGCTGTTGTCCGGCGAATACGATCGGAACAATGCGATCCTGAAGCTTAACGCGGGAGCTGGGGGAACGGAGAGCTGCGACTGGGCAGGCATGCTGTACCGGATGTATACCCGCTGGGCGGAACGGAAGGGATTTTCCGTGGAAGTCCTTGACAGTCTGGATGGTGACGAGGCGGGCATTAAATCCGTGACCTTTCAGGTCAACGGAGAGAACGCATACGGTTATCTGAAATCGGAAAAAGGCGTGCACCGCCTGGTGCGGATTTCGCCTTTCAATGCGCAGGGAAAGAGACAGACCTCCTTTGTTTCTCTGGATGTAATGCCGGATATTGAAGATGATATCGACATTGAGATCAATCCCGATGAGCTGCGTATAGACACGTATCGTTCCAGCGGCGCAGGCGGACAGCACATCAATAAGACGTCGTCTGCCATCCGTATTACGCATATCCCCACAGGAATCGTGGTGCAGTGCCAGAACGAGCGGTCCCAGCATCAGAACAAGGATAAGGCCATGCAGATGCTGAAGGCGAAGCTGTATCTTCTGGAGCAGCAGAAGCAGGCAGAGAAGCTGTCCGGCATCCGCGGAGAAGTGAGCGATATCGCATGGGGCAATCAGATCCGTTCCTATGTTATGCAGCCCTATACGATGGTGAAGGATCACCGGACCAGTGCAGAAGTCAGCAATGTGGATGGTGTTATGGATGGTAAGATCGATCCGTTTATCAATGCATATCTGAAGTGGATCAATCGGACGCCGGAGGAGTAGAGATGGCGGAGAAGAGCAAGTATTTTGTAATCAGGGAGAAGGCGGTACCTGAAGTGCTGCTGAAAGTTGTGGAAGCAAAAAGGCTTCTGGACTCGGAACGTGTCCTGTCCGTGCAGGAAGCGGTGGACCGGGTCGGCATCAGCAGAAGCTCTTATTACAAATACCAGAACGATATTTTTCCGTTTCATGATGAGGCGAAGGGGAAGACCGTCACCTTCGTCCTGCAGATGGAGGATGAGCCGGGGCTTTTGTCCGTGGTACTGAATATTGTGGCGGAATTCGGAGCCAATATTCTGACCATCCATCAGAGTATACCGATCAACGGCGTGGCTTCTCTGACGCTGAGCATCGAAGTGTTACCGACAACCGGAGACGTCTCTTTCATGATCCAGAAGATTGAAGAACAGAAAGGCGTCCACTATCTCAAAATATTAGGCAGGGAGTAATACCGAATGATAAAAGTAGCGATTATGGGATACGGTACGGTTGGTTCCGGAGTCTATGAAGTGATCCGGACCAACGAAAAGAGTATCGATAAAAAAGTGGGGCAGGAACTTCGCATTAAATATGTGCTGGATCTGCGGGAATTTCCCGGGGACCCGGTCATGGAAGTGCTGACCCACGATTTTGAGGACATTATAAAGGATGAGGAAGTCCGCATAGTAGCAGAAGTTATGGGCGGACTGCATCCGGCGTATGAGTTTACCAGACGCTGCCTGGAAGCGGGCAAGAGTGTGTGCACTTCCAATAAAGAACTGGTGGCAGAACATGGTGCAGAACTGATTCAGATTGCCAAAGATCATCAGGTGAACTACCTGTTCGAGGCAAGCGTGGGCGGCGGAATCCCGATTATCCGTCCATTGAATTCGTCGCTGACAGCGGATGTGATTCTGGAAGTGTCCGGTATCCTGAACGGAACGACCAATTACATGCTGACGAAGATGGACCGGGAGGGACTGGATTATATGGATGTGCTGAAGGAAGCACAGGACAAAGGTTATGCGGAGCTGCATCCGGAGGCGGATGTGGAAGGCTGGGATGCCTGCCGTAAGATCGCGATCCTGACTTCTCTGGCCAGCGGCAATCAGGTGGATTTTCATGATATCTATACGGAAGGGATCACGAAGATCACATCGGAAGATTTTCTGTATGCGAAAAAGCTGAACCGTTCCATTAAGCTGCTTGCCATCAGCAGGAAAACAGGGGACACCTACTGCGCCATGGTGAGTCCGGCTCTGGTGCACAGAGAGCATCCGCTCTATGTGGTCAATGATGTGTTTAATGCTGTCTTTGTCAAAGGAAACATGCTGGGGAATTCCATGTTTTATGGAAGCGGGGCGGGCAAACTGCCCACTGCCAGCGCGGTAGCCGGCGACATGGTGGATGCAGCAAGGCATCTGGGCAAGATCATCACCCTGTTCTGGGATCCGGAGAAACTTACACTTGCACCCATGGAGCAGATGACCAGAAGATTCTTCATCCGTATGAAATCGGATGCGGAGCCGGAGAAGCTGTTCGGCGACGGAGAGAGGATTCATGCAGGAATCTCCGGTGAGATCGGATTTATCACGCCGGTGATGACGGAGGCGGAATTCGTCGAAAAGGCAAAGGGTGCAGAGATCATCAGCATGATCCGGGTGGAAGGCTAGAGACGGAGGAGTTATTATTATGGATATCGTATGTTTGGATCTGGAAGGCGTGCTGGTGCCGGAGATCTGGATTGCTTTTTCAGAGGCCGCCGGAATTCCGGAGCTGAAGAAGACGACCAGAGATGAGCCGGACTATGACAAGCTGATGAACTACCGGCTGAATATTTTAAAGGAACATGGTCTTGGACTGAAGGAGATCCAGAAGACCATCGCCGGTATTGATCCTCTTCCCGGAGCGAAGGAATTTCTGGATGAGCTGCGGACGCTGACGCAGGTGCTGATCCTGAGCGATACTTTCACAGAGTTTGCAAAGCCTTTGATGGAGAAACTTGACTGGCCGACGCTGTTCTGCAACAGCCTGAAAGTGGCGCCGGACGGAGCGATCACCGGTTATCAGATGCGGGTAGCGAATTCCAAGCTGACTACGGTGAAGGCGCTGCAGTCCGCAGGCTTTCAGACCATTGCGGCGGGAGACAGCTACAACGATCTGGGGATGATGAAAGCGGGAAAAGCAGGATTCCTTTTCCGGAGTACGGAGCAGATCAGGAAGGATAATCCGGATATTCCGGCATTTGAAGAATATGATGAATTTCTGGCAGCCATTAAGGGCGTGCTGGATTAAAAAGCCGGAACGGAACAAAATGCGATTCTGTCTGCATGCGGAGCACCTGTATGGAGTGAAGCACACGGGCAGAATCGCATTTTTTGCAGTTTTAAATTTCCGGAACATCAAGTTTTATGAGGCATTTCTTTTCAAAAAAGGCGGCTCCGTAGCAGAGGATCGTCTGGTACCCTTTCAAAAGACCGCTTGCATATTGCCGTTGTCGGATCTGTTTCAATGCATTCAGGCAGTCATCCGGCATATGGGATTCCTTTCTGGAACGTTTGGTATCAATGATGATGGCACGGCGGTTGTGTCGATCCTTGATCAGAATATCTGGCCGACCGGTTCCCTGTTCCGAGTTGGAAGCGACTTCGTAGCCGGCACCGGCAAAAAGTCCGGCAGTGAAAGCATGATAATAATCTTCCCGATAGTCGAAATAGCTGATGGTTGTGAACAGGATGTCCGTAAGTTCCTGCGTCAGCTTTTTCTCATCACCGTTCCACCATGCCTGAAAAAGTTCACTCCGGTCGCAGGATATGACTGTGTCTGTAAACCATTTTGCCACGGTTTCGGCAAAGATCGTCCGTACTTCTTCGTTGGGAATGCGAAGGGCGGTCTTTCCATTTTCCAGACAGAAACCTTCCGGAAAAAGTCTGGGAGAGGTCTGTGTCAGATATCCGGTCAGGTACAGGATGCTCCACAGATTTTTCTCTGAGGACTGGTCAAAATCATAAGTCAGGTCTTCGGATACCGGTTCCTGTATGGTGTTTCCGGACAAAAGTACCTCAAATCTGTCGTTTACAGAAATATCTTTCCGGTCAATAAAACGGCGGATGATCTGGTTGTGGCTGGTGTCTTTCCAGTAGCTGGAAGGAGGTGCATCCGGGTCTTTTTGCAGCATGTTGACATGGTTGATGACGTCCCAGGGACAGTATATTTCACGGCCCCCGAAGAGATAGCCGTCATACCAGCGTTTGATATCAGAGAGCGCCTGGGATTCATTGAGCGGCTTTTCCGGTTCTATGTGCTGCAGCAGGTATGCGACCTCCTGTTCAGAGAAACCAAAGTACCGATTATACCATATGTCCGATATGGATCTCGATACAAAATTGTTTGCTCCGGTGAAGATGCTTTCTTTTGCGATTCGCAGACAGCCTGTGATCACGGCAAATTGGAGAGAAGGATTTGTTTTCCATGCCATGCCCAGAAAGCTGCGTATGATGTTCAGCATTGGTTCATAATAACCATTGTCACTTGCCTTGGCGAGTGGCACATCATATTCGTCGATTAAAAGGATGACAGGCTTTCCATGATGGGCTTCCATCATACGCGTAAGTATGACGAGGGAAGCCCTGATGTCTGAACGGGTGCCTTCCTGATTCAGAAGCCTGGCGAATATCTTTTTGTCCGCATTCTTTACTTTTTCACTGCTTTCCAGATAATCATGCTCCATACACAGAGAAGAGACGGTAAACTGCAGTAGATCAAAGGCTTCTTCAAAGGTACTGCCCTGAATATCCTTTAAAGTCAGAAACAATACCGGCCACTGGTTCATCCATTGCCTGCAGAGATCTGTGCAGGCAGTAATCTGCAGCCCCTCGAAAATAGAGCGGCTGTCTTTTCGAATGTCAAAAAACTCGGAAAGCATGCTCATGGTCAGAGTCTTACCAAAACGTCTGGGGCGTGTGATCAGATTTACGGAAAAGGTTTCTTCCAGAAGCTCCTCTATAAATCCGGTTTTATCGATATAGTAGCAGTTGCTGGTACGGAGTTTTCTGAAACCGTCAATGCCCAGTGGCAGTCTTATACTCATCCTGCATTTACTCCTTTCGAACGGTTTTATGGTGGTTTTATTTTATCATGCGGTGTTTCATTGTACAAATAAAATTTTTGCGGCAAAAGGAGCCGTGGAAAACAATGTTCATGACTCTTTTGACTGCGTGTTTGTCAGTGTATTATTTTTTCCGGCATTCCCTTTATATAGGCCTGTACCAATTCCCGCTGATGAAGAGACCGTAAGGTGTACGATTTTGGATTGATGTCTGATTTGTAAGGTATTTGTAATAAATATTCCTTGCCTGAAGAGGGAGAATTGGATAAAATAGTCAGTAGACATTTGAAGAAGGAGTGACAGGAATGCTGTGGAGGCTGGAGATAGACAATTTTAAAACATTAAATCAGTCCAGATGGAGTTCTCCCCACTGACTGTAGTTGTGGGAAATGATGCTTCAGGAAAAACTGGAATACAGGTATCCGGAGAGATCATATACAATACGGGCAACCAGAAGCTGATGGAATGGTGTCTGACCAGTCGGCAATGAATTACTGATCCGATTGCAGAAGTGGGAGATTTCGTATATAATATGAAGCGTATGATAAAAAATCTGTTTTGGAAACATAAAGGAGCAGCATGGATATTTTACAGAAACTGACCGAAGAACTGCAGGTGAAAAAATGGCAGGTGGAAGCTGCCGTAAACCTGATCGACGAGGGAAATACGATTCCCTTTATCTCCCGATACCGGAAGGAGGTGACCGGAGCTTTAAATGACGAGCAGCTTCGGAAACTGGACGAGCGTCTGACCGCTCTGCGCAATCTGGAGGATAAGAAAGCGCAGGTTTTGTCCAGCATCGAGGAGCAGGGAAAACTGACGGAAGAACTGCGTGCCCAGATTGAGGCGGCCCAGACGCAGGTGGCAGTGGACGACCTGTACCGCCCCTACCGCCCCAAACGCCGGACCCGCGCTACCATGGCAAAGGAAAAGGGACTGGAAGGCCTGGCAAACATCATTCTCCTGCAGATGACGAAGAATCCGCTTCAGGAAGAGGCGAAGAGCTATCTGTCGGAAGAGAAAGGCGTGACGACGGTTGAGGAAGCGCTGGCGGGAGCAAAGGATATCATTGCGGAAAATATCTCGGATGAAGCCGACTACCGGACCTGGATCCGCAATATGACATTAAAAGAGGGAATGATTACATCCGAGGCGAAGGACGAGAAGCAGGAGTCCGTCTATGAGACCTATTATCATTTCAGCCAGCCTCTGAACAAAATGGTGGGACACCGGACCCTGGCGCTGAACCGGGGAGAGGCAGAGAAACTTTTGACGGTGAAGATCGAAGCGCCGGAAGAGAAAATTCTGCGTTATCTGGAAAAGCAGGTGATTACAAGGGATAATCCGCATACTTCCGGGGCGCTGAAAGAGACGGTCGCAGACAGCTATGGACGCCTGATCGCTCCGGCCATTGAGCGGGAGATCCGGAATCTCCTGACGGAGCAGGCGGAGGAAGGCGCGATTCAGGTGTTCGGCAGGAATCTGGAGCAGCTTCTGATGCAGCCGCCCATTGCCGGGCAGACGGTTCTTGGCTGGGATCCGGCGTTCCGCACCGGCTGCAAGCTGGCGGTGGTGGATCCGACCGGGAAAGTGCTGGATACGGTAGTCATCTATCCTACTGCGCCTCAGAATAAGGTAAAAGAGGCAAAGACGACTTTGAAAAAGCTGATTGAGAAATACAATATTACGCTGATCTCCCTTGGAAACGGCACGGCGTCCAGAGAGTCCGAACAGATTATCGTGGAGCTTTTCAAGGAGATTCCGCAGAAGGTGCAGTACGTGATCGTCAGTGAGGCAGGCGCATCTGTGTATTCTGCAAGCAAACTGGCGACGGAGGAATTTCCGAATTTTGACGTGGGACAAAGGAGCGCTGCGTCGATTGCAAGGAGACTGCAGGATCCGCTGGCGGAGCTTGTGAAGATCGATCCCAAGGCCATCGGCGTGGGGCAGTACCAGCACGACATGAACCAGAAGCGCTTAAGTGAAGCGCTGGGCGGCGTTGTGGAGGATTCGGTAAATAAAGTGGGCGTGGACCTGAATACGGCGTCAGCGCCTCTTCTGGAATACATCTCCGGCATTACAAAGACGCTGGCGAAAAACATTGTGGCATACCGGGAAGCCAATGGACGATTTGCGGACCGCCGGCAGCTTTTGAAGGTGCCGAAACTGGGACCGAAGGCATATGAACAGTGTGCAGGCTTCCTGCGCATTACAGGCGGGACCAATCCGCTGGATACGACCAGCGTGCATCCGGAGAGTTATGAGGCGGCCATGAAGCTTCTCACTTCCCTTGGATATTCTGCAGAAGATATCACAGGCGGCGGTCTGAAGGGAATCTCCAGAAAGGTCGGTAAACCGAAGCAGACGGCAGAGGAACTGGGAGTCGGGGAACTGACGCTGAAGGACATCATCGCGGAGCTGGAGAAGCCGGCAAGGGATCCCAGAGACGAGATGCCCCGCCCGGTGCTCCGAAGCGACGTGCTGGATATGAAGGATCTGACGCCGGGCATGGTGCTGAAAGGAACCGTGCGCAACATTATCGATTTTGGCGCGTTTGTGGACATCGGCGTTCATCAGGACGGACTGGTTCATATCTCCCAGATGTGCGACCGCTATATCAAACATCCGCTGGAGGTGGTGAAGGTCGGCGATATCGTGGAAGTGAAGGTCATCAGCGTGGATCCGGCGAAAAAGCGGATTGCACTGACGATGAAAGTATGATACGATTTTCTTATCCTGCTTAAATGCAGAAAATATGGGGAAGAAACTGGAGGAAAAACATATGGCTGAATTTTTAAAAGGATTATTTTCAAAAAAGTCTGCTCAGAAGGTTTCGGAAGAAGACGCACTGCCGCAGGCAGCGCCTCACCGGGAAATGACAGAGCTGTCAAAGCTGTCGGAGAAATACTACCGGATGGGAAAGGAATATCAGCTGAAAGGCGATCTGGAGCGTGCCCGTCTGTATCTGGACAGGGCTTCTACCATATACAGCAACTTTGAACAGGTATTTGATGAGTGCGGGACATTTATGTATGACTGTGACGAGCAGGTCGGGCTGCTTGAGGAAGAAGATCTGCTCTATAATGAGGTTCTGGAGCAGGTGGAAGAGAAGGCGGAAGAACTTACCAACCAGCAGAGTTATCTCTGGGGAATTCTGAGTTTTGCAAGAATGCAGAAAATCTTTGAAAAACTTTCCGGATGTGAGGACTGTGAGCTTCTGAAGGAGATGGGCCGGGTGCTGGATGTTCTGTGCCACGGTGTGGAACAGACGCTGACTGCGGAAGAACTGGAATATCTTCAGAATTTTGTCAGCCGCCTTTATGACGTTGACAATTCGGAAGCATACGTCCGCGAGTCCAACCAGGCAGTTCTGGAAAATGGCCGGACTCTGCAGGTGTTTGACCTGAACGGGAATTCCACGCTTACCTGTCTGGATCTCTTTCTGGATAAGTGTGCCTGTATTCTGGAGTCGGGCTTTCATATGGCGGATTTTGGAGAACCGGCGGAGCTGGATTTTGTTCCCGGCACACTGATGATTGACTTTTATCTCCGCAATGAGGAAGGGGATCCGCATGAGATCCCGCAGCTTCAGGCAGAGACGGCGCGGATCTGGTCCGACTTTGAATTTGTAAAGAGCGGCCCCGATATCCAGAAGACCCTGGAGCGGATCAGGAGTTACCGGGAACTGGATATCCTGAAGGGCTGAAAACGCAGGAGAGAGAGATGGTAACGGAGACATTCTGCGCAGAGGAAACTTTTGCGCTTGGTAAAAGGATCGGAGCGGCTGCGCATCCGGGTATGGTTCTGTCGCTGACCGGGGATCTTGGTACGGGCAAGACAGTATTTACGCAGGGAGTAGCTGCGGGTCTCGGCATAGAGGAAGCAGTCAACAGCCCTACTTTTACGATTGTACAGATCTATGAGGGAGGGCGCCTTCCATTTTACCATTTTGATGTATATCGGATCGGTGATATCGAAGAGATGGATGAGATCGGCTATGAGGACTGCTTTTATGGAGAAGGTGTCTGTCTGGTGGAGTGGGCGGAACTGATCAAAGAGCTGCTTCCTGCGGACACACGCAGAATCACGATCGAAAAAGACCCCGGGAAAGGGTTTGATTACCGCAGGATCACCGTGGAAGGATGGGAGGATATCGGATGAAAGTTCTTGCTTTGGACAGTTCCGGGCTGGTTGCGTCGGTCGCCCTGGTGGAAGACGGAGAAGAAGAAGCCGTCCTGCTGGCGGAATATACCATAAATTATAAGAAAACGCATTCCCAGACGCTGCTTCCCATGCTGGATGAGATTGTAAAGATGACAGAGCTTGACCTGGATACCATAGACGCGGTTGCAACAGCGGCGGGACCGGGCTCCTTTACCGGGCTCAGGATTGGTTCTGCGACGGCCAAGGGGCTGGGATTTGCGCTGAATAAGCCGCTGGTGGCGGTGCCTACCCTGGATGCGCTTGCCTTCAATCTGTATGGCACGGAGAATCTGATCTGCCCTCTGATGGATGCCAGAAGAAACCAGGTCTATACCGGTATCTATGAATTTCATCAGGGACGGCTTCAGAGGCTGATGGAGCCGGCGGCAATGGATATTATGGAGGTTGCAGAGAAGCTCTGCGCGCTTCAGAGAGATGTGATATTTCTGGGAGACGGGGTTCCCGTATACCGCCACAGGCTGACGGAGATTCTGCTGGCAGAGCTTGTGCAGGAGGGAAAGAAGCACAGTTATGCGCCTGCCCATCTGAGCAGGCAGAGAGCCGGCGCGGTTGGTATGCTGGCGCTTTCGTACATGCGGGAGGGGAAGACGCAGACGGCGGCGGAGCACCGTCCGGATTATTTCCGGCTGTCTCAGGCAGAGCGGGAGCGGGCGGCAAAGGAGCAGGAGCAAAAGGAGAAGCCTTCATGATCCGCAGGATGCAACAGGCAGATCTGGCCGGTGCGGCAGAACTGGAGAGACGGTATTTTTCCATGCCCTGGTCCCAAAAGCAGCTTCAGGAGAGCCTTGAAAATCCGGACTATCTCTTCCTTGTGCTGGAGAGAGAGGGAAAGGTTGCAGGCTATGCAGGCCTTATACAGGCTGCGGAGGAAGGCGATATCACCAATGTGGTGCTGGCAGAAGAATGCCGGGGCGCGGGACTTGGAAAAGCGCTGGTGGCGGCTTTGCTGGAAGAAGGAGAAAAACGCGGAATACGGGAATTTACGCTGGAGGTAAGAGTCAGCAATACGCTGGCAGTCCATGTCTATGAAGCGCTGGGATTTGTAAAGGAAGGTATCCGGAAAAGATTTTATGAAAAGCCGTCTGAGGATGCATGGATCATGTGGAAGAGAGATGGCAGCGGTTCCCTATTTCTTTAAGACTGGAGGCAATATATAATCTCCATGTAAGCAAAAAAGCTGTGATACGGGGAGGATAAAGATATGCGCCAGTATATGGGAACGGAAGAAAAAATTTTGAAAAAAGTCGTCTGCAATCAGTGCGGACGGGAATTGAAACTGGAAAACGGAATCGTGCAGGAGGGTGTATTCTCAGGGGAGACCCATTGGGGATATTTTTCCGGGAGAGACGGAGAGAAACATCAGTTCGATCTGTGTGAGACATGCTATGAGCGTCTGACCAGAGCCTTTCTGATTCCTGTCACGGTGGAAGAAGAGACGGAACTTTTGTAAGACCGCATCTGCAGATGCAAAACGGAAACAGGAGAAAATTATGCTTGATATCTGTCTGTTGGGGAGCGGAGGCATGATGCCGCTTCCCTATCGCTGGTTAACCTCCCTGATGGTGCGTTATAATGGAAGCAGTCTGCTGATTGACTGCGGGGAAGGAACGCAGATCGCCATTAAGGAAAAGGGATGGAGCTTTAAGCCCATTGATGTTATCTGTTTTACCCATTATCACGGGGACCATATCAGCGGCCTTCCGGGCCTTCTGCTGACGATGGGAAATGCGGACCGGACGGAGCCGCTGACGCTGATCGGGCCGAAGGGGCTGGAACGGGTGGTGAATGCCCTGCGGGTCATTGCACCGGAGCTGCCCTTTCCCATCCGGTTCCGGGAGATCAGCGGATCAGAAGAGGAGTTCTGCCTGAACGGCTATCGTTTGAAGGCATATAAGGTAAATCACAATGTACTCTGTTACGGATATACGCTGGAACTGGACCGGGCAGGACGGTTTCGACCGGAGGAAGCGCTTCGCCTGGACATTCCGAAGAAATACTGGAGCCGGCTTCAGAAGGGCGAGACGATCGAGACAGAGGAAGGAACCTATACGCCGGACATGGTTCTGGGAAAACCAAGAAAAGGAATCAAGCTGACCTACTGTACCGATACCAGACCGGTTCCTTCGATTGTGGAAAATGCCCGTTACTCGGATCTGTTCATCTGCGAAGGGATGTATGGAGAGAAGGACAAAGAGGCAAAAGCCAGAGAACATAAGCATATGACCTTCTATGAGGCGGCAGACCTGGCAAAATCTGCCGGGGTAAAAGAGATGTGGCTGACGCACTACAGTCCTTCTCTGACACGCCCGGAGGAATATATGGACGAAGTGCGCAGGATCTTTCCGGCGGCGAAAGCGGGGAAGGATAAAATGTCGGTGGAACTGGATTTTGAAAAGGAAGAGTGAGCGGCGGACATGGAAGAAAAAAAAGACATACGGATTCTGGCAATTGAGAGTTCCTGTGATGAAACTGCAGCGGCGGTTGTGAAAAACGGCAGGGAAGCCCTGTCCAACGTCATCTCCTCCCAGATCGACCTGCATACGCTGTATGGAGGGGTGGTTCCTGAGATCGCATCCCGAAAGCATATCGAGAAAATCAATTATGTCATTCAGGAGGCGCTGGATCAGGCCAATGTGACGCTGAAGGATCTGGATGCCATTGGAGTGACCTATGGTCCCGGACTGGTAGGCGCTCTTCTGGTGGGAGTGGCGGAGGCAAAGGCAATCAGCTATGCGGCAAAGCTGCCTCTGATCGGAGTCCATCACATCGAGGGACATATTTCGGCCAACTATATTGAACATAAGGAGCTGGAGCCTCCGTTTGCCTGTCTGGTCGTGTCGGGAGGGCATACGCATCTGGTGATTGTGCGCGATTATGGCGCGTATGAGATCATAGGGCGTACCCGGGACGACGCGGCAGGCGAGGCATTTGACAAAGTGGCGCGTGCCATCGGCCTTGGGTATCCCGGCGGACCGAAGATCGACAGGGTCTCCAGGGAGGGAAATCCGGACGCCGTACATTTTCCGCGGGCAAAGGTAGAAGGGGCGCCGTATGATTTCAGCTTCAGCGGCGTGAAATCGGCTGTGCTGAACCATATCAACGGATGCAGGATGAAGGGAGAAGAGATCTGTCAGGCAGATATCGCAGCTTCCTTCCAGAAGGCGGTCTGTGAGGTTCTGGTATCCCATGCAACAGAAGCAGTCAGAGATTATCATATGCCGAAGCTTGCCCTTGCAGGAGGCGTTGCATCAAACTCCGCCCTGCGCTGTATGATGGAAGAGGCATGCAGAAAGGAAAAGATCCCGCTGTATTATCCGTCGCCCATTTTATGCACGGACAATGCAGTGATGATCGGTGCAGCGGCGTATTATGAATATCAGAAGGGAGTCCGGCACGGGCTGGACCTGAATGCAGTCCCGAATCTGAGACTGGGAGAGCGATAGGAGCGACTATGGAAAAAGCACATTGTACAGCGATTGTACTGGCAGGGGGCCGCGGCAGACGTATGGGGACGGCGCAGTCCAAGATGTATCTGCTGATTCAGGATAAGCCGGTTCTGTATTATTCTCTGGATGTATTTGAAAAATCCAGAGTGATCGACGAAGTCATTCTGGTGACAGGAAAAGGACAGATTCCCTATTGCCGTCAGAAGCTTGTGGAAGAATACGGCTTTCAGAAGATAAAAACGGTGGTAGAGGGCGGCGCAGAACGTTATCATTCCGTATGGGAAGGACTTCGGGTTCTGGAAAAAGAGAAACGAAAAGGCGGCTATGTATTCATTCATGACGGCGCGCGCCCTTTTATCAGCGAAGAAATACTGGAACGTGCCTACAGAGAAGTCTGTAAAAGCCGCGCCTGTGTGGTCGGAATGCCGGTGAAAGACACGATCAAGATTGCAGATGAAAAAGGCTGCATCCATATGACGCCCAACCGGAGTCTTGTGTGGCAGATCCAGACGCCGCAGGTGTTTGCAGAGGAACTGATCCTTCCGGCATACCGGGAGGTGATCGAGAAGGAAAAGGAACTGCTGGAGCAGGGCATTCAGATCACGGATGATGCGATGGTGGTGGAAAATGTCTGCGGCTGTCCGGTCCGGCTGGTAGAAGGTTCCTATGGGAATCTGAAGATCACCACACCGGAAGATCTGGAGATTGCAAAAATCTTTGCAGGAGGAGCAAAGGATGATTGACTGGCTCGTTTCTGCATATTAGTCTGCAAGTTGTAGACTGTTTTGTATTTATGTCGTTTGGTATGAAGGAACTGTTTAACAAGTTATTTCTGAACAGTTCCTTCATGTTTAAGCGGGTTATCTATTGCCGGAGCATTTAAGGCACATGGAGAGCATTTTTGGCAACACATTTCTGCCTTTCTGCAGCATTTTGCTTCTGGAAAAGAAGAAAGAGAACGATATGTGGTATAATAAGAAAAGTAACAGAGATGCGGCTGCGGATACAGCGTAAAGCAGATGACAAAGAAACGGAATTGATGAAAGGGGAATGTCGGCATGATAAAGATCGCAGTCTGTGACGATGAGCCGGTCATGTGTGAACAACTGAAGCGGATGATTGCTTCCAGGCTGGAGCAGTTAGAAGAGACATTCCGGATCACCTGCTGTACGAATGCCGTACAGTTTTTCTGCGGGCCGCTGGACTATGATCTGGTTTTTCTGGACATTCAGATGCCGAACCTGAACGGGGTCGAGCTGGCGAGGCGGCTTCGGGAAAAGGAGTTTGAAGGCGTGCTGATCTTCGTGACCGTCCTGAAGGAATGTATGCTGGATGCTTTCGAGGTGGAGGCTATGGACTACCTGTGCAAGCCTGTGGACGAACAGCGGCTGGAGCGTGCGCTGAAGCGCAGTCTCAGACGGCTGCAGCGGAAGGAGGAGCGGTATCTGACAATCCGTACCATGAACTGGTGCAGAAATGTGAAGCTGAAAGATATCTGCTACTGCGAGGTGGTCAACCGGAAGATCTATCTGCATACGAAAAACGGCGTACTGGAATATTACGGAAAGATCAAAGAAGTAGAACAGCAGACCGCGCCGGATTTTATCAGATGTCACCGGAGCTTTCTGGTCAATCCGGAATATCTGTCCGAATACAGGGACGGACAGGCGGTTCTGGAAAATGGAGAGCGGGTGCCTGTCTCCAAAAACTGTCATGGGCTGTTCATGAAAAAAATGATGGAATATATGGGAAAGGAGTGAAATGCAATGGAATGGCTGAACTGGTATCTTCCGGAACTTTCCATACGCTTTCAATGGTATATGGTGGTTCCGTTCCTGCTGGGATACGTCCTGCTGCCTTTGACTGCCTTTTTCTTTTTCTGCAGGTACTGTATGATTTCCTTCCAGTGGCTGCCGGGGCTTCTCTATACGTTTCTGTATGCGGCTGTTTACGCATGGGAAGTCCGCTGGCAGCTGCAGGGAAGCCCTGGCCTTCTGGCGGAGATCCTGCTGCTTGCCGGCTGCGGCTCCTTCCTTCTGAAAAGAAGAAGGACGGAAGCGCTGACCATGTCGGTGCTGATTCTGTCTGTCTTAAGCGTCAGCAGCGGGATCACGAGCTGGATCGGATACCGGGTGATCCTGCCGTTTGTTCTGAAGCATGAAGCATGGATCTACCCGTCTGACACAGTGCGGGAATGTCTCCGTCTGCTGCTGGTGTGTACGTTGTCTGTCTTTATCCTGCATCATTTTCATCAGAGCATTACAAAGACCAGCCGGGAGACTCTGATACAGCTGACCATTCCTGTCTTTTTCCTGTCTCTGGTGGTGAGGATCATACAGACGCTGTTTTACGGCAGTGAGTTTCAGGTGGATACAGGAACCGGAGAGCTTTTAAGCGCCGGGCAGATCAACCATGCAGAGCTTCTGCTTTTGCAGCTTTTTGCCTGTGTCTGCCTGCTGATGACCCTGTCAGCCTATGAGCGGATCGTGAACATCTTTCAGACGGAGCAGAAAGTCCGGCTTCTGGAGCAGCAGACGGCAGAACAGGAAGTCTATCTGCAGGAGGCCCTGCTGCGCGACCGTCAGACCCGCGCATTTCGCCATGATATCAGGAACCATCTGACGGTGCTGGCGGAGCTTCTGAGAGAAGGACAGTCGGACCGGGCCTGTGCCTATCTGTCTCATCTGGATCAGGCAGCGGCGGAACTGTCGTGTACGGTCAGGAGCGGCAACGGGGCGGTGGACGCCCTGCTCAGGAGCAAATGTTCTGCAGCAGAGCAGCATAAGATCCGGATCAGGCCGGAGCTGGCAATCCCCGATCAGAGCCGGGTGGCGGATATGGACTGGTGCATCCTTCTGTCCAACGCGTTTGACAATGCCGTCAAAGCCTGTGAAGAAGTGCCGGAAGAAGAACGGTTCATTCATGTGTTCAGCCGGAAAAAAGGAAATTTCTATCTGCTGACGGTTGAAAACAGCTGCAGAAAGGAGCTTAAGGAAGTGCCCGGGGACGGGATCGGACTGTCCAATATCCGGACGGTTGCCGAAAAATATCACGGAACCGTTGAAAACGCAGTCTCTGACGGAACTTACCGGCTGCAGCTGTTTTTCGGAAATATTTTATAAATGAAAGGATCTGTTTTTGCCGCCTTTCGGTATGATGCCATGGGATACCGTATCCGGGAGCGTGAATATGCAGGAGCTGTATTTAAGTGAGATCTGCAACAAAAAAAGGGCATTTTGCGTCAATCCTGTGTTTTGCAGAATAAACTTGACGATAAAATAAAAGGAACGACAGGTTCCGAATAAAATCAGACAGGAGGAAACAGAGTATGGGAGTAAATGGAATTGGTTTTGGTGCTCCGGCTGTGGATATGGCCGGTCCTTCCGGAGGCGGGGGGAATCCCCGGCTGAAAGCACTGGAGCAGAAGCTTCAGCAGCTGAATCAGGAGAAAAAGAAAGCCGTCCAGAATAAGGATGAAGAAAAGGTCAAAAAGCTCGAACAGCAGATCGAAAATGTGAAACGGCAGATCGAGCAGCTGAAGAAAAAGGAGGAGAAGGAGGACAGGGATAAAAAGGCAGAAAAGCCGGGTGATCCGGCGCAGAGCCCGCCGGATTCGCTGCTTGGAGAATATGTGGACGTGACCGCATGAGACACGTAACTGCCATGCCGCCCGCTGGGGCGTCATGGCAGTTGTTATGAAAAACGGTATTTTCAGATCAGTTCGTTTTTCTTTTCCAGGATCGCTGCGGAAGCGGCGCAGGCCGGACAGTCACAGTATTTCGCGCCTGCGGCCTTCAGTTCCCGTCCATGCGCCGCAATATTCCCGGCCATCTCGGCGCCGAATATCTGTACTCCGGCTTCGGAGCCGGCAAAGGCAATGAGACCGTCGACGGGCATAATGTCCATCTCCAGTTCGGCGATCAGACTGCGGGATGCTTCTGCTTCTCTGTCCGTGCCGGCTGCATCCAGCCAGTTCTGTGCCGCAGTCTTTGCTTCCGCACAGCAGGAAGGAGCCTTTAACAGCTCATTCACTTTTTCGGTTACATAGTCTCTTACGTTCTGGTTCATCATTATCCTCCTGATTCCGATTTTGCTTCCACCCTTTTGGCGTACCGGCCGGGAATCCATATCCGGTTATCTGCAGCCCTCATTCATCCGCGCACGTCTTTTTCAGGTTTCTGCTGTTTTTTCGTGTTCTGGAACATCTGATCATGCTGTTTCAGATTGTCATGGATCCTGACAAGCATGGTTTCGCACAGCCGGATCTCTTCCTCGGAAAATCCCTTATAAAAGATACTGTTCATCTGCGCGGACACCGCCATATAATCCGGCTGAAGCTCCCGGGCTTTCTCCGTCAACGCAAGAAGCGTCTTCCGGCGGTCGTCCGGAGCCGCAGTTCGCCGGACCAGTCCGGCAGCCTCCATGCGGTCGATCATACTGGTAAGGGTGGTGGCGGCAAGTCCGGTCCGGTCGGCCACCTCCCGGAGAGAAATCTGCTCTTCCTGCCACAGTACATAGAGGATCCGTCCCTGGGCTCCGTTAAATGCGTCGATCTTCCGTTCGGAAAGGATCCGTTCGAAGATCCGGTTGCTGACCTGACGGATCTGTGAGATCGTATGGCCTGCTTTCATGTTCATGATCATTTCCTCCTGCATCAGATTATACTATATAGTAGTATTTTTGTAAAGAAGAAGATGGAGAAGGAAAAGCCCCGGACGCCCGTCGTGGGCATGTACTGTAAATATCAGATAAAACCAGTATTGACAGTATAACATTGATATAATATAATTCACTTGAAACAACATCCTTTATTCGGAAGAAATGAGACGATATCCTGCGGGGAAGTATGGCGAAAAAAAGATGTATTTTTTCAGAGTGATCATATCAGGCGTCTTTCGTATCAGATGATAAAAGGTACATCCGGTGTTTGACAGCTGCCGGAGAAGCGGGATAAACAGCACATGGTTCCTGGCTCTGTGAGTGCAGGAACTCTGTGCCGTTTATATAGAAGAACATACAGGAGGTGAGGGATATGTAGAAGATCAGCACAACATATGCAGGAGCATGATACAACAGAGAAAATGGAAAGAAAGGAGACATGAAATGCCTGGAAATGTAAGTTTAAGACTGTCAGGTGAGAACTGTTCTGCCGGATATGTTTCAAAAAATGCGCGTGCCGCTAGGGAAAAGCACATGGTTATGCGTTTTGAAACATCCGATGGAAAGAAAGGAGAACTGCAGTGGGGGAAAGATATGCTGGCCTGCGTTGGAGGAACGGGCGGTACCATAAATGCAGCGTACCATGAAAGTTCAACCGCAGAAGACCCGGTTGCTGTCCTATGGGGTACAGACCGCAGCGGAAAAGAGTACCGGAACATTGTTCATCTGAACGATATTGACCCGGGTTGCGCTGCTCCGGCGGAAATGATAACGCTGAATGCCCATTTGTCAAAGCTGGATGGCAGGAGTCAAGGAAACCCGATTGCATTATGGGTATCAAAGAATGCCGGTGTGAATTCTGAAATGGATTATGAGCAGTATTACAGGGACTATATTGCCATGCAGCAGCAGAGCGGCAACCGGCTGGGGGCGGACCTCTGTCAGCTTCAGCTGGAACGGTTTTTGTTTTTCCATCAGCAGAACCGGCATACAGGAAAGGCATCAGCAGAAACAGGATACATGTAAACATATGCTTGGACTTAAGATTAAGGGAGCATGGATGATTCCGAACGACAGAGGAATCTTTCTGAATATTCCGGATCAGATCGGTGCATAAGGATCAGATCAGCTGTAAAGCCGCAGGAGAGAATTCTGCGGCTTTACATTTTTTTCAGATGCAGGCATCTTGCAGGACATGCAGACACACATCTTCCGCAGCGGATGCATTCCGGCGAGCGGGAGATCTCATGAGCGGAAAGATCGACAGGACATACTTTTTGGCAGGCGCCGCAGGAGATGCATGCTTCTTCCTCCCAGTGAATCTGCACGAGGCTGAAGCGGTTGAACCAGCCGTAGATCGCCCCCAGAGGGCAGAGGTACTGGCAGAACGGGCGGAATATTTTTACGGAGAGCACCAGGATCACGATCAGGATCCCAAGCTTCCAGAAAAAGAGTCCTCCGATCTGGCTTCGCAGCAGTTCATTGGCAGAGAGCAGAGGCAGCGCCCCCAGAAGCGTGCCGGAGGGGCACAGATATTTACAGAATGCCGGAACTCTGGCAAAGCCGCCGAACAGGAACATGGAGCCGATGCATACGAGAAACAGAAGAACCGCATATTTTCCATATATTAAGATTCGGTGAAAAGGCAGTCTCTTTCTTTTCTGAAAAACAGGGATCCGGTGCAGAAGATCCTGCACCAGCCCGAAAGGACAGAGCCATCCGCATATGGTCCGTCCCAGAAGGCTTCCGAAGAGGAAGAAAAAGCCCAGTACCCCGAAAGGGATCTGAAATCCGTTCTGGTTTAACAGAGCCTGCAGCGCGCCTATGGGGCAGGATGCGACGGCCCCGGGGCAGGAATAACAGTTCAGTCCCGGCACACAGGCATATTTGGACCTGCCCTGGCAGATCTTTCCGGACAGAAAGCCATAGAGATAACCGTTGGTCAGGATGGTAAAGAGAAGTTGTATGGTAAGACGTATATTTTTCATGGATAACTCCGGGGTTCATGTAATTGCAGGCGGTATTTCTGGTTTATCCGATTCCGATGCATTCCAGGCAGATCATTACGGCTTTCTGCCAGATGACGGTGAAATCCCCCTGCATCAGACCGATGCCGATACACAGGATTCCTGCCAGGACGCCGTACCGCCACAGATGGGAAGGATCATGGTTCCAGAAGCGCATCGATCTGTTCCTCCCAGGCTGATTTTTCCATGGCACCGATTACCGTATCCAGAATCTGCCCGTCCTGATTCACGAAAAAGGTGGTAGGCACAGCGGATACTTCTTTCAGAAGCGCGGTATACAGCGATTCATTCAGGAGCAGATGCGGATAGTCGGCGCCGGTCTGCGCGACCAGATCCACAGCTTTCTGAAGCGTCTTCTCGTCTGCACCTTCCATGACGTCGCTGATGATCCCGATCAGCTGAAAATCCTCAGAATCGTATGTGAGAGCCAGCTCTCCAAGCCCCGGCATCTCATTCAGGCAGGGATTGCAGTAGGTGGCCCATACATTGACCATGGTGATGCGGGAGTCAGCGAACAGATCGGAAGAGAGGGAAGCACCGTCCAGAGTCTGCGCATCGAACGTGACCGGGTCTGAGGCTGAAGCCTCGTCAGAACCGGCTGCAGCGTCTGACGCGGAGCTTCCGGAATCGGATGCCGGCTCTTTTTCTGCACAGCCCGCAAGCAGAGTAATGAGCAGGATACATGACAGGCAATATACGAAACAGCGTGTTTTCATGGGATGATCTCCTTGTGTTTACTTTATGTTCTCAGCGTCCGGACAGGTTGTTTACCAGCCAGATGATGATACAGGAACCGATGACTGACACGATGATGCTTCCGATCAGTCCGCTTCCGTGGATGCCGATGAATCCGAGCACTACATTTCCCACGATGCCGCCCACGATTCCCAGAAGGATGTTACGCATCATGCTGCCTTCGTTGTTCATGATCTTTCCTGCCAGCCATCCGGCGATTCCTCCAGTGATCAATCCGGTAATAAGTCCAAACATATTCTGATTCCTCCTGAGTAATGATGATAATATATAGTATAGCACAGGTGTCTGTTTTTTAACAGACCGGGATTTAACCATACGGGTTATTTTTCTTCCGGCTCTTTACATAGACAGCCTCTTCTGTCTCCACACAGTATGCAGCCAGACAGCCGCCGAACACACAGCCGCAGTCGACGGCGATGTGCCCGTTTCCCTGATAGATCCGCGGCTGTCCGTCCGGATGGATCAGGAGCGTCGGCGTATGTCCGGTCACGAGAAACTTATGAGGATCCGGATAATATCTCCGGCTGTAATCTGTGCGTTCATAGATAAAATCAAAAAAATCATAGTCGTCCAGTTCTTTTTCCTCTTCAAAGCCGCTGATCCCGGCATGGACCAGGATCAGCTCTTTTCCGCGCTCATACAGCACTTCGTACACCAGTGCGTCGCTGACATAGGCAAGGATATCCTGCTGTTCCTCCAAAGATAAGGTCCGGAACTGGTCGGATGTGGTCCGGCCGCCGTCCTGAATCCAGTAAAAATAGTTCAGCAGATCCTCGGAAGCCAGATGTTTTTCACAGTTTTCCTCCGTGATCTCCACGGCCAGCTTTTTCAGGGTCCGCAGCATCATGTAATCGTGATTTCCGACGAGGTAGACCACGTTTTCCCGCATCATCAGATCTTTTATCACTTTGATGGGCTCCGGTCCCCGGTCCATGGCGTCTCCAAGGACGTAGAGCGTATCCTTCTGTGAAAAATGAATCTTCTGAAGCAGTTCCTGATATTCGTCATAGCAGCCGTGGATATCTGAGACGATATAGCGCATGATATTCCTCCTTTTCGCCTGCCGGGATATGAAAACAGGACAGATTCACGGGGCGGGATGATTGTTAAAGTCTTAACGAAACGATCCATGCCTCGATCGCCTGTGCCAGTGCATACTGCTGCTGCAGGACCGCCAGGCCGGTTGCAGGGATGTCAGGGGATGTTTCCTTTTGTACAAGATTTTCTTCCAGTCTGGTTTTCAGGATGCCGATCTGGCGGGTCATGCGGTTCAGGCATTCCTGCTGTTTTTCATGGGGCATGCTCTCCAGATTCACGATTACAGCGTTGAGATCCAGGAAGATATTGACCGGTCTGGAGGAAATCTCAAGCATCAGTTCTTCAAATGCCGCTTCCCCGGTCCGGGTCAGGGAGTACACCGCCTTTTCCGGCATCTTCCCCTCCCGTTCCGGCCGGCTTTTAATCAGCCCCTTGCCTTCCAGCTGAATTACTTTCTTGTAGATGGAAGGAGTGCTGATCTTCACCCATTTTGAAATATTCCGGTATTCTACCAGCTTCTGGATGTCATATGCACTCAGCGGCTGTTTTTTCAGCATTCCCAATACAATCAGATCAATAGTTGCCATAATTTTATCGTTCTCCTTGTTTAATACTGTAAATGATAGTACAATTCGTCCGGTGCTGCAATTGTTATAATTTATAGTACTATATATAATACTGCCATGCAGAAAGGAGAAGGAAACGCGAAAAATCAGAAAGACAGAAGGGAACTGCCGGTATCAAAAGCCGGATTGTTTCCCGTCCTTTTCCATGTTATAATTTCCAATAAGTAAAAACAGAAATTCAGACAGGGAAAGAGGCGGAATTATGAGAACATTACTGAAGCATGCCATGATCGTAACGATGGATGATAAGGGGCAGGTCTATACGGACGGGAATCTGCTGTTTGAGGATGACCGGATCCTGCAGGCGGGAACGGCTCCGGTGGATGAGAACACCTGCGATGAGGTGCTGGATCTGACCGGAAAGCTCATCCTTCCGGGGCTGGTCAATACGCATGTCCATACGTCCCAGCAGCTGGCAAGAGGGCTGGCGGACGATGTGGACCTGCTGACCTGGCTGCATGACCGGATCTGGCCCTATGAGAGCAGTATGACGGAAGAGGATTCCTATATTTCCACCCTGTTCTGTGCGGCGGAGCAGATCAAGGCGGGCGTGACGGCGATTGCGGAGCCGGGCGGACAGTTTGTGTCCGGCATGGCAAAAGCCATTGAAGAAGCCGGGATCCGGGCGAAGCTGGCGAATTCTGTCATGGACTGCGGGGAAGGACTGCCGAAGGCCTGGCAGCACAGTACAGAAGAAGAACTGAACCGGCAGGAGGAGGACATCCAAAGATTTCACGGGACGGCGGACGGACGCATAGAGGTCTGGTTCGGGATCCGGACGATCTTCAATGCCACTGACGAACTGCTGCTTCGGACAAAAGAGCTGGCAGACCGGTACAGTGTCGGGATTCATATGCATGTGGCAGAGGCGAAGTCGGAAGTGGAGTATGTGAAAGAACGTCTGGGTGTGCAGACGGTGACACACCTTAAGGACCTGGGATTTCTGGGCCCGAATCTGCTGGCGGCGCATACCGTATGGCTGACAGATGGAGAGGTGGAGATGTTCCGGGAACACGGCGTCAAAGTCTCGCACAATCCGGCTTCCGCCATGCGGGTGCTGGGTTTTGCCAGGGTGCCGCGGATGCTGCAGGAAGGGATCTGCGTGGCGATCGGGACGGACGGCGCGCCCACCAATAACCGGATGGACATGGTAGATGAGATGTGGGTGACCTCTCTGATCCACAAGGGCTGGCGGCTGGATCCTACGGTGGTAAAGGCGCAGGAAATCCTCCGGATGGCTACGGCAAATGGAGCGAAGGCCCTGCAGGACGGGCTGCTGTATGGCAGTCTGGAGCCGGGAAAGAAGGCGGATCTCATCATCATCAATCCGGATTCCGTGGGGATGCAGCCCATGCATGATCCCATTGCCAATCTGGTGACCTCCATGCATTCCACTAATGTGGAAAGCACCATCTGCAACGGGAAATGGCTCATGAGAGACCGGAAGATCCTGACCTTTGACGAAAAGGCGCTGATCCAGGAGGCAAAGCTTCGGGCGGAAAGCATCCGAAGCCGGGCCGGGATCCGGATGCCGGAGCGCTTTCTCATGAAATGACGGACAGAAAGCGGAAGCATTTATTCCGGCTTTTCCATCACGCGCTCCGCGTCTCCTCCGTATATGTGATAATGGATCATCGGATGCTTCTTCTTCCAGGTCTTTCATCTGTCTGGAAAGCGGGGGCCGGGTCATGCGTAAATCCTCCTTTGCCGTAACTGCGGCGGTCTTGTGAACGACAGGAATCAAACATATGGTAACAAAGATACAGATACCTTTTAAGTATGGGAAATGGTTCTGCATATGCGCCGGATATTCAGTGTCCGCAGTTTTAAGTCTGCACTCCGGATGGAATACCGGCCGCACCGGGAGAAATCCACAGGCGTCTTTCCGGCTGTTCCTGCGGGCAGTTTCCTCTATATTTAAGGGGGAGAAGCGCAGGAAGAAAAACGGCTTTTACTTTATTTTTGAAAAAAATAAAAAAAATGGGAAAAAGTAGTTGACAGAATCAAAACAAAGTGATAATATGTCGTATGTCGCTTATGGAGAGATATCGAAGTGGTCATAACGAGGCGGTCTTGAAAACCGTTTGTCCGTAAGGGCGCGTGGGTTCGAATCCCACTCTCTCCGTTCCACTCGAGAGAGTGTGGTTGAATAGAATACAGTCTGTGATATAACAGGCACTCTGGAGAAATACCCAAGTGGCTGAAGGGGCTCCCCTGGAAAGGGAGTAGGTCGTTAGTAGCGGCGCGAGGGTTCAAATCCCTCTTTCTCCGTTCTTTTTTGCAAAGGCGTTACTACCGGAAGCAGAAAGCTTCGCAAATCCGTATGAAAATACAGATTGAAAAAAATAAAAAAAGGGTATTGACAAAGCAGAAAAGATTTGATAAGATGTTCAAGTCGCCGCAAAAACGGCGGGAACAAAACATGAACCTTGATAATTAAACAGTACTTTGAAAGTCTTCGA